>LBJMC04202__coassemble_237_pt1 | contig 48725 bp, 42 predicted proteins | sample LBJMC04202__metabat2_low_PE_025 | metagenome-assembled genome bin LBJMC04202 | reverse complement strand
TTCGGGTTTCAATGCAGGCGTAATTCCAAGCAGTTCCGCATATTCAGGATTGGTTATGATACTGCCGAGCTGGCTGGCCATGATAGCTCCTGCTGATGAACCCATAATTACGACATTGTCCATATTCAGGTGATATTCATCGGCATGTTCTTGTATATAGGCAAACGCTTTGTTCGCTTGAATCAGCGGAACCGGAAACCGATAATCCGGAACGAGCGCGTAATCCACATTGACGATATTGTATCCGGCGGCGCAGATGTCATCCAAAAGGTAGGTCGCTTCTGTTGCCGCCAAAGGGTCGCCCATGTTCTTGCTCCCGGCAAAGAAACCGCCACCGTGAAAATAAAAGAGCGTAGGACGATCGACATCTCTGTTTTCATCGGGATAAGTTATGTCGAGAAAGCCATTCGGATATTCACTATCATAATTAATTTCGCTGATAAGATATTGTCCGTTGTTCTTCTTCCCGTTAATGGGATCATAAAACGGTTCATATGAATTGATCGGGTTATCGCCATACGATAATTTTTGAAGCATCCCGATCACGGTTTGGGTATTATTTGTGGCGACAAGGTAGAGTGTCAAGAGCAAAGCCATTAGCACTCCACATATTGATAAAAAAATCTTTGGTCCCTTACGTTTCTTTTTGAAAATTTTCTCGTTCATTTGTAGAATCTCCGTTATTTCAATAATAATCGCAGCTCGGCCATTCTGGCCCAAGACTTTCCATATGATTTCTATACACTTCTACACCCTAAGATAGGATTTTATCACAAAGAACGGATTGCTTATATGGAATTTATCTTCAAGTCGTGGTATTATTTACCCATACAGCCGGGGTGAAGCTACGGAACAGTTCATGGTGATTTGTTGTATTCGGCGGCGTTAAAAACTGTGAGAGTAAAAGGATGATTGGATTTAAAAACAGGAGCCGATAGCATAAGTCACCATAGTAAGGAAATTCATAAGAAAGGCGGGCTGGACGTTTTGCCGCTTCCAGCCCGCCTTTGCTGTTTGATGACCTTCTATCCTTTACACTCCCTCCACAGCCCTGAGCTGCCGTGGATAAGAAGCAAAAAAGAAGCAAGGTTCCTCGTGGATTCTGGCTGAAGTTATGAAAACTTTTGCCTGAATGATTGTAAAATGTACGGTTCTGTGTTATTATTGCCCCCGGAAAACGCTCAAACCGAAGTAGCCAGAACACATTTGCCGCACCGGAGAAAGTTCAGCAAGCGCTAATTTACACTTCAAACTGGCTCAAAAAGCTCAAAAACCCCGAAAAACTGCGGTTTTTCGGGGTTTTTCTTTTTCACATCTTCTGTTCCGGTTTGTCTGGTTCTGGCAGGATTTGAACTGTTCTGACCCTGTTTTTCTTGATTAAAAATGGGGCAACAAGAGGCTGAATTTGAGATGCGTTTCGACCTTCTATTCTCCTTTTTTGATGAACTGTTCTTCATGGTTTTTCTTTTGAAAGGGCTGGCCTGATTTGTCAGGATTTGATCAAACCGAATCCGGTTTATCTTTTCTTCCCTCATGGTATCCAATACCCTTAAGTCAGGCGAATACTCGCACATTTGCGCTGCACGTCTTCGAACAGCCACAATGAAGGCGAAAATGAGGATTGCACTATGAGGAAACAGAAATTCAAGGGATTGTCCCTACGAACGACCATGTTGTGTTACAGGCACATCCAGGCTGACAGGACTATAGCAGAGACCTAAGGATATATGTATAGATAGGATTATCGGAACGTGGAAAGGTATCAGATTCCATCAAGGAATGGCCTGACGAAGAAAATAAGCAGGCGAACTGGTGCTGAAAAGCCGTGATCGAACCTACGATGAGTTCTGCGAAAAGAGAAACTCGGAGGAAAGGTCACAAGTCGGTTGAAATAAACAGGTATTATTCAGTCCTATGATAAGGGTTACGAGTAAGACCAAAAGGAGGGTCACTTTCGAAATGAAGACGAATTAAAAATACCCAATCTATATTTTAGTGAATTGGAGATTCTAAGCAAAACAAAATGTGTCAAAAAAATATTGGACTTATCAAAAAGAACCGTTGAACAATAACGAATGGCATTGATACGCCACCGTTATCTGCTGAAAGAAAAAGGATTCATATACTGCTGGTGATTGAAGTGATTTAACAATGAGACAATTAAATAAAGATGATATCATTAAGCAATACGAAGAAAGCGGAAAGATTATGTATGAGGCTACATTAAGTGGCGATTATAAAGCAAACAATCGCGAAGGTGCTAAGCTGACAAGAATTTTTAAGAGATTGGAAAAAGATTCTGATTTAGCGCACGCATGTATTACTGAATTGCTGGAGAGTGACAACGTTGTGGTGAGAACGAAAGCAGCTGCCTATTGCCTTGCCTTAGAGATAAACATTTTAGAAGCAGAGAGGATACTGCAGGAGATCCGAGATAATCCAGAAAACCGGATATTCGGGTTTAATGCAGGCATGGTTCTAGAGGTGTGGAAAAAGGACGGGAAGCTGTCGATTTACCAAAAAAGGATAACAACTGACTGTATTTGGAGGTGGAAAATGGCAGTAAAAAAGGGGAGTATTGTAAAAAGCAGATTTTTTGCAGCAGGCCAAAACAGAAAAGGTGAGATGTTCTGAATGTAAGTGACAGGCGCACGACGGCCAGGCTCCGGGGGAGGAGTGCTGATGCCGTCGAATCATTCAGAAAGCATGGTAAAGGAACCCGTATCATATAAAATAATGCAAAATAACTGCATTTTAAGAAAAAAGTTCAAAAATTTTGCAAAAAAGAAATAAAAATATTGATATTTCAAGCGTAATCATTTATAATCAAAACAGAGTTTGCGAGTGTAATTTCGCAGCGATAAAATCAAAGGAGTGATTGAAATATGAAAGGTTATGCAATGCTGAAAATCGGTGAGTCGGGCTGGATTGAGAAAGAGCGTCCCGCATGTGGGCCTCTGGACGCGATTTGTAAGCCCCTGGCCGTTGCAATTTGTACATCGGATATCCATACACTGTGGGAGGGCGCCATCGGTGAGCGTCACAACATGATTCTGGGCCATGAGTGCTGCGCAGAAGTTGTAGAAGTTGGCTCTTTGGTAAAAGATTTTAAACCCGGTGACCGCGTGCTCGTTCCCGCTATTACCCCTGACTGGAATTCTTTGGAAGCACAAGCCGGCTACTCCATGCATTCCGGCGGCATGCTGGCCGGCTGGAAATTCTCCAACTTTAAGGACGGCGTGTTCTCCGAGTACTTCCATGTGAACGATGCTGACGGCAACTTGGCACTGCTGCCTTCCAACATCTCTCCTGTTGACGCATGTATGCTGTCTGACATGGTTCCCACCGGCTTCCACGGCGCGGAGCTTGCTGACATCCAGTATGGTGACACTGTTCTCGTAATTGGTATCGGCCCTGTCGGCCTGATGAGCGTTGCCGGCGCAAACATGCGCGGTGCTTCCCGCATCATCGCCGTCGGCACCCGTCCCGTATGCGTAGAGGCTGCAAAGGGCTACGGCGCAACCGATTTTATCAGCTATAAAAACGGCCCCATCGACGAGCAGGTTATGAAGATGACTGACGGCAAGGGCGTTGATAAAGTAATCATCGCGGGCGGCGGCTGCGAGACCTTTGAGCCGGCTGTGAAGTGCCTGAAACCGGGCGGAAAGATCGGCAACGTCAACTACCTCGGAAGCGGCACCTATGTGACCATTCCTCGCACTGAATGGGGTGTTGGCATGGGCCACAAGCAGATTAACGGCGGTTTGATGCCTGGCGGACGTCTGCGTATGGAGAAGCTGGGTGCACTGGTTGCTTCCGGCAAGCTGGATGTACATCCTCTGGCAACGCACGTCTTTGAAGGCTGGGATCATCTGGAAGAGGCTTTGTTCCTGATGCGCGACAAACCCGCTGATCTGATCAAACCGGTGGTTAAGCTGGCCGACTAAGGCAGAACCTTGTTTAGAAAAGTGAGTTTTTGATATGAAAATCTTAGTCATTTCGGGTTTTTTGGGCGCGGGCAAAACCACGTTTATTAAAGAACTGGCACGCCGCACCGGCCGCGATTTTGCGGTGATGGAAAACGAATATGGCGAGGTTGGAATTGACGGGCCCATCCTTTCACAGGATGGGCCCGATTCGTCCGCTGAGCTGAATATTTGGGAACTGACGGAAGGCTGTATCTGCTGTTCCACAAAGTCTGACTTTGCAAGCTCGCTGTTAACCATCGCCAATACGGTAGACCCTGAATATCTGATTGTCGAGCCGACGGGCGTAGGCTTTCTCAGCAAGGTGATGGAGAATATCCGCCAAATTCAATATGAGCACATTACGCTCTTAGCGCCTGTCACTGTGCTCGACGGCCATTCGTTTGAGCGCTATCAGGCGGAGTTTCGGGAAATTTATGTCGACCAGATTGCTGCGGCAGAAACGATTTTGGTATCCAAAATGGAAGGCGCCGACTGCGACACACTGGCCCATTTGGAACAGGGCATCAGAAGACTCAATCCGAATGCGGATTTAGTGATGCAGCATTATTCGCAGCAGGATGACGCATGGTTTGAAGGCTTGTTGAACAAAGGAGAAAACGGCCAGACGCTTTCCCCTGCGCAGGATATGCTGGCGGGGCTTGAAAATTTGGGTGTGACCGGGCTGGAACTGGCGCATGAACAGCAGCTTTTGGTATTTTTGCAGGGCGTTGTCAGCGGTGTGTTCGGCAATATCTGCCGTGCCAAAGGTTATTTGCCGGTAGGAAAAAGCTGGCTTCGTTTTGATGTAACCGACCGTCGTTATACCATCACGGGAATTGAGCCGATGGAAGATTCCCGCGCGGTGTTTATCGGCGAAGGGCTGAAGCGCGCGTGGCTGCGCGAAGTGCTGCAAAAAAAGCGCTGGATTTCTCCGATTCGCACAAAAACACGCACGCAGGCACAAAAAGAAAAAATAGGGATTGACAAATAGCTGATTTCGTGCTTTAATAAACAAAAGCAAAACCGAAGATGCGGAAATAAAACCGTCAGCGCACGCACAGAGAGCCTCCGGTGGTGAAAGTGAGGCCGAAACGCGGGGCGGTAAAATGGGCCGCAGAGGGCAGGGTGAACCGCCGAAAGGCGCAGTAGCTTTTGACGTGTGCTCACGTTACAGGGCGAGGGGTGTGATGGCACCCTGACAAAGGTGGTTGGCTGTTTCAAACAGCCGGCAATCAAGGTGGTACCGCAGGTTTCAAACACCTGTCCTTGCATAAGTGCAAGGACAGGTGTTTTTTTATTCATGATACTAAGGGAGGAGGCGCGAATCGATGAAGCTGCAAGGGAGAGAGCGATGGCGATGGCAAAACAAACACAATCTTCGCTCGTATCACACATATCATTACAACATGAAAGGAAGCATAACGATGAACTTGAAACATACATTGAAACGTACTTTTGCAGCAGTGGGAACAGCCGCACTTTTGTTTGGCATGACAGCATGCGGCGGTGATGTGCAGACCTCCGCCTCCGGCACACAGGCCACCACACAGGACGCGCCCAAAGTGGGCTTAATTCAACTGATGGAGCACCCTTCCCTCGATGAAATCCGCACGGCGATTGAAGCGGAGCTGGATGCCAAACTTGGTGAAAACGCCTATCAATACGACTATCAGAACGCACAGGGCGATACTTCTACCATTGCGAATATCTGTCAGAAGTTTGTGGCCGATGACGTGGATGTGATTATTGCGATCGCGACCAATGCCGCGCAAGGGGCGGCTGCCGCAGTAAAGGGAACGGATATTCCCGTCGTGTTTTCTGCGGTTACCGACCCTCAGGCTGCCGGGCTGGTGAGCGACCCCGAAAAGCCCGATGCGAACATCACCGGTACGTCTGATGCGATTCCGGTAGAAAAGATTTTTGACCTTGCGGGTGAGCTGACGCCCGACGTAAAAAGCTACGGCTTGATTTACAATAACGCCGAGCCGAACAGTGTTTCTGTGATTGAGCAGACGAAAGCTTATCTCGATTCAAAGGGGATTTCCTATGTTGAAAGCGCCGTAACGGCGACCGGCGAAGTGCAGACAGCGGCACAAAGCCTGCTCGGACAGTGCGATGCCGTGTTTGCGCCGATTGACAATACCGTTGCTTCGGCAATGCCGGTATTGGCGCGCGAAGCCATCAACGTGAAAAAGCCCGTTTATGTAGCGGCCGACAGCATGGTAGCAGACGGCGGATTAGCTACCGTAGGCGTCAACTACACACAGCTCGGAACACAGACGGCAGATATGGCCGCGAAAGTGCTCCAGGGCACTCCCGTTTCGGAGCTTCCGGTGGAAATTCTCACAGAAAATGCCGTTGTGGTGAACGAGGAAACAGCAAAGGCCATCGGTGTGGACGTTTCCGCCTATGTAAAGTAACGGCTTTTGGGCTTGAGCAAAGAAAGGCAGGCAAGCTAAGAACAAAAACAAAATCCTGTGATAAAAGGAGCGCACATTCATGAATCTTTCGGTACTGCTGACCGCGGCAGAACAAGGCTTGATTTACAGCCTTGTGGCTCTGGGGCTTTATCTATCGTTTCGAATTTTAAATATTGCCGATTTAACGACAGACGGCTCCTTCACGCTGGGGCTGGTTGCCTGTACGGCGTGTACCGCCGCGGGGCATCCGTATTTGGGCTTTGCAGTGGCGGTGGCGGCGGGTGCGCTGGCAGGGCTCGTGACAGGAATTTTGCAAACAGTGTTTCGCGTGCAGCCGATTTTGGCGGGCATTATCACAATGACAGGGTTGATTTCCATTAACCTGATGGTGCTGGGGGGAAAATCACACCAGACACTTTTGCGTGAGGAAACGCTGTTTACCAAAGCACAGGAACTGCTTGGGCCGCAAGGCGGATTGGTGGCGGCTGCGGCGGCTGCGCTTCTTTGCGGGGTGCTTTTGGTGCTCTTTTTGGGTACGCAGCTGGGCCTGAGCCTTCGTGCAACAGGCGATAACCGCGCAATGGTGGCGGCCTCGTCCATTAACCCCGCCTTTACAACGGTTGTCGGCCTTGCGATTGCAAACGGAATCATTGCGCTCTCCGGCGCTTTGCTCGCCCAGCAGCAGGGCTACGGCGATACAACGCTCGGCACCGGCATGGTCGTAATCGGCCTTGCCAGCTTGGTAATCGGCGAAGTGGTGACGGCGCGCCGCGGCGGTATTGCCGGAGCAGTGGCGGCTGCCGTGCTGGGCTCAGTGCTCTACCGCATTATCACCGCCTTTGCGCTTACTTCAAATCTCGGTGCGTCCAACTTAAAGCTGGTTTCGGCCGTGATTGTGGCGGCTGCGATTTCTTACCCGGCTGTCATCGCGAAAATCAAATGGATGAAAAAACGCAGGGAGGCCTCGAAACATGCTTGAAATTCAAAGCTTAAAAAAGACGTTTTTTCCCGGAACCGTCAATGAGAAAAAAGCGCTGAACGGCGTGTCCCTGCATCTTGCGAAAGGGGACTTCGTTTGCCTGATCGGTTCAAACGGCGCGGGGAAGTCAACGCTTCTCAATGCGGTGAGCGGTGAGTTTTTTGCTGACGAGGGGCGTGTGGTGCTCGACGGGCAGGACATGACCTTTTTGCCCGATTACAAACGTGCACGCCATATCGGCCGGCTGTTTCAAGACCCGATGCGCGGCACGGCGCCGCACATGACGATTGAGGAAAACATGGCGCTTGCCTATCTGCGCGCAAGCGGGCGGTGTTCTCCGTTTTCCCGTATTAGTAAAAAAGACCGCGATTTTTTTCGCACCCGGCTCGAGCGCCTTGGCTTAGGGCTGGAAAACCGCATGAGCCAGCCGGTCGGCCTTCTGTCAGGCGGACAACGACAGGCGTTGACGCTGTTGATGGCAACACTCGTTGCGCCGAAGCTGCTTTTGCTTGACGAGCACACCGCCGCACTCGATCCGGCCACTGCCGAAAAAGTGATGGAACTGACCAAAGCCATTGTAAAAGAAAACGAAATCACATGCATGATGGTAACCCACAACATGGAAAGTGCCCTGCACACGGGCAACCGCACGGTGATGATGACGGGCGGCAGCATTTTGCTGGAGCTTCAGGGTGAAGAGCGCGCTAACATGACGGTGGACGGACTGCTTGCGCTGTTCCGCCAAAAAACGGGGGCTGCGCTGGATAACGACAGAATGCTTTTGGCTTAAACAGATTGTAAAAAAAGAAAAGATATTTTAATGGCTGTGCGTGGGACTGCTGCCCGCTACTTTTCAGGGCGGATTTCTTTGAGGCGTGCTTTGTGGTATAATGACAGCAGGCCGCTGCTTTGCGGCAAGCGTGCGCAAGAGCGCACAGGACGGAAAAATCTGCCCGGCCCGCGTCAACATATCCATGCAAACATGCAAAAACGAGGTGAATACGTTTTTGTTGAGGGCGCTTCGCCGGTGCATAGTATGATAGTAAAAAAGCAAAAGGAAGTGCGAATACGATGAGCTTGGATTTTACAAACGTATTTTCTTTAGAGGGAAAAACAGCGCTTGTTGTCGGTGTTGGAGGTTTGGGAGAACCCATTGCCGAAGCGCTTTTGCAAAACGGCGCAAACCTTGTGCTGGCAGGCCGCAAGCTGACGCAAAGCCCCCTTCAGGAGGAAGCCTGTGCGCTTGGCCGAAAATGCTTGCTGCTGCATGTGGACTTGCAGGATGAAGCGTCGATTATTTCCATGGTGCAGCGCGCCGAGGAAGAAACGGGCGGCATTGATATTTTGGTAAACGCCGCCGGCGTGAATCAGCTGAAAAAAGCCGAAGAATACGATGCCGAGACATGGGATTTTGTGATGGGTGTGAATCTCCGAGGGCTTCATTTTGTTACACGCGAAGTCGGTAAAGGGATGATTGCGCGGCGCTACGGCAGAATTTTGTCCATTTCCTCGGTGAAATCCATCATCGGAACCGATCAGGACTACATTGCCTACTGCGCAAGCAAAGGTGCGCTTAATATGTATACCAAACAGCTGGCGTGCGAGTGGGGAAAGTACGGCATTACCGTCAACGCCATTGCGCCCACGTTTACTCGAACGCCCATCAATGCGTTCCAGCTGGATGATCCTGTGTTCTACGATGCGCTGGTAAAGCGAATTCCGCTGGGCCGGATTTGCACGGCCAAGGACTTGGGCTGCGCCGCACTTTATCTTTGCAGCGATGCGGCGGCGTTCGTATCCGGTCAGGTTTTGTGTGTGGACGGTGGGCTCACGGCAAAACAATAAGCTTTTTTCTGTGAAATTCGACGAAAAATAGTAAATTGTATGATATTTCGTTGACAAGCATACGAAAAAACGATAATATGACAATATAGCTCGTGAAAAGTGGCTTGAGCAATTTGTTAGGATGGTGGTATTGTGATTCAGAACAGAAGTATTCCCATGTGCATCTTTTTAAGCTTTATAACATGCGGCATTTATGGCCTTTATTGGTTGGTGTGTTTAGCAAATGACATTAATACTGCGTCGGGAAGAACGCAGGACGCTTCGGGCGGCATGGTTTTGTTGCTTTCGATTATTACCTGCAACATCTACGGACTGTATTGGATGTACAAAGCAGGTGAGAAAGTGGATGTTGCGCGTACTTCGCGCGGTTTGCCTTCCCAGAACAACGGCCTGCTGTACGTACTGCTTTCTGTCTTTGGTCTGAGCATTGTGTCTTGGGCGCTGCTGCAAAGTGAGCTGAACCAGTTTGCACAAGGCTGATTTATTGAAAGAGCGAATAAAAAAAGCGGCACTGATGGTGCCGCTTTTCCTGTTTTTGTTGCTGGTCGGTGTTTGGCTGAGTGATCACGGAATGGGAATTCCCTGTGTGTTTTACAGTCTTACCGGGCTGCAATGTCCCGGCTGCGGTGTTACGCGGATGTTCAGCGCACTTTTCAAAGGGGATTTCGCAGCCGCCTATCACAGCAATGCAGCAATTTTTCTGCTGCTGCCCATTTTAGCAGGGATCGGCTGCTATGCATCGGTGCATTGGCTTAAAACCGGCAGCTGGGCGTTTCCCCGCTGGATGGATTGGCTGATTGCCGTGTGCGCTGTGTTTTTGATAGGCTTTGCCGTTATGCGCAATTTGAATGTGCTCATATGAGGCTCAAAGTGAATAAAAAGGGAGAAGCAAGGTTTGATTGCTTCTCCCTTTCAATTTGCCGAAAAACGCAAAGCGTTTCATAAGGCCTTTCAAATATAGGAAAAGAGAGAAGCTTCAGTCGCCCCTCTCTTTTAGTGAATCTTAATTATTTTTTGAACCAGCGGTGCCACAGCATTTTGAAAAAGCCGTATCCGTGGTCGGGGTCGGTTTTCAGCTCGCTGTGTTTTTGCCAAAGCGAAACTTTGCCGTCAAACACGAGGCCGCCGCGCCCCGCGCCGGTGAGAACCTTTGGGGCTTCGTCTTTTTTGCTGTAAGAGCAGTCGTCGTAATTCCATTGGATGGTGCCTCTCTCATCAAGCGACAATGCGGTTAACTCGCACACTTTTCCGGCGGCTTCGCCCATGCAGTAGCGCTCAAAGCGCACCTTTCCGTCGTAATAGAAGATAACACGGTCGCGAAAGCGGCTCGCGCCGCCGGGCGCTTTTTCGAATACGAATGCGGCACATTTAGAGTTGGCAATTTCGGAAAACAGATTGGATGGATTCATGATTCAACTCTCCCTTGAATGGCGGCACGTTCCTGTGCCAGTTCTTTTATTAAATCCGTCACGCTCCAGTCGCGATTGGTGGGGGTCAGCACTGCTTTAAAATCAACATGAGCCTGCGCCGTGCGCAAGGCGTCCAGCAAGCGGTTCATTTGTGCACGGCTGAAATCCGCCATCAGTAAAAGCGACTCTTCAGGCACGCTTTCCGGTTCGGCAGTGCGCGTGCGCCCGCGGCCCAAAAACGAGCCGACGTCAGAGCCGAGCTCTTGCGGCAAAATTTCTTTTACAGCAATTTCCTGTGCGTGCAAAATTGCTTTTACGTCCTCTCCCACGCGGTAGCAAAGTGCTGTCGGAAGCGTCGGTGCAATACGAGCCTTCATTTTAATGCTCCTTCTCTTTTGTCAGAAATGGCGCGCCGATCAAACCGGACGCCCTTCACTCATTATAGCACGGAACTGAAAACGGGAAAAGGGGGAAGGGCGAATTTTTGCAAAAGGAAAAGCGGTGTTTTTTACACCGCAATAATTTTATTATACCATAAAACATATTAAAAAGATATGCGCGAATGTTCCATAAAATGAACCGCAAATCCATGCGATATGCGAATAGACAGATGAGGGAAACGGGGGTATAATAAAGCCAAGATAACAGAAAGGAGTTGAGCCCCATGTACCACACTGAAGAACCCGTGCAGTTGGTGCAGGGCGTATAACTCAAAGCGAACCGCTTCCATCGAAGTGATTAAAACTTGTTTGACAGCCCGGAGTTGTACGGTGACGAGAAAACCGACAGGAGATGCGGCTGCAAGACAAAATAGAGCGGGAAAATCGTTTGGAGCTTATGCGCTCTGCATAACACAGGAAAAAGAATAAGACGCAGAGTGTTATTTCTTTTGATCTGTGGAAGACGCGCACACATCCCGATGTATTGACTCTGTATCTTGTAAAGAAAGGATACAGCGACCGCCATGAGAAAAACAACAAAAGATATCATTCGTGCCCGTTTCGTTTTGGCACGCGGTGTCGAAGTGTTTTAAATGGTTTCGACCGGGAATCCCGTTAAGCTTCTTCAAAAATCCCTTGAAGGCAAATATGCTTTCAAAAAACAAGGAAACGAAGAGGTCAAAGGGTGAGCCATAACAAACAATATTGTACCGATGCCTTGTGAACCTAAGGCCGCAGCGGACAGCCGAGAAGCCCCAGACAGCTCAAAGGACAGTTTTTCCTGTGTTTTGTGCGTTTAGCTTTTCGTTTCAGCAGGTTATCTGCAAAAAAGAAAAAGTGCCGCAAAGTAAGCCCTTAGAGAATCAATTAAAAGTTATTTCACAGATAGGCAGTGACTTGGCACGATGAGAGATTGTTGGCTGGGGCATTTGGAACTTCGCAAAAATAACAGCGATTTCAAATTTGCCTGAATGTGTTCCGTTTTACGGGGCACTGCAAACCGAATTAAAGTTCGGTTTGGATAGATAGGATGCGGCGTGAGCCCTTCCCATTCTTAAAAAGAAAGCGGCGATGCCTATGTTTTTAACGTTAGCGAAACTGCTGGAATTTTGAAGTGAAAGGGTAGAGTCCCATGTACTAAGTTGTTTCGTTCGGGAGTCCGAACAAAAAGGCCCAAGAAGATTCGATGATTGGTGACCTTGCGGTGAAATCCGCAGCCAACAGGTAAGATGGTGGGTGGACATCATGTTTCATGGTTTCCCTGAGATTCGTTAAACGATCTCTGCTGCGGATGCAGCTGCCTTGTATACCCGTAAAAAATCGTCTTTCGTCCTTTTGTTTCTCTTTTTAGAAAGGATCGATTCCCATGTACGAGAGCAAATAGCAGTGACGTTCTCCGGTGAATCCGGTTTCGTCCATAGCCGCTCTTTTTCACAAAGCAGAAGTTGCCTGTGAGAATGTTTTTTAAAACGCCGCCAAAGAAAAAATCGCCCGTTTGGCCGTTTTGAAAAACCATCCGACAATTAAATATGTGTTTCTTTTCGACACCCGCAGATTCGTCCGTCTGCGGGTGTCGTTTTTTGTGCAAGGTGCCCCAACAGCCCATGCAGCCTGTTTTAAAGGCGGGAGCGTTCGCCGTTTTTTCCCAAGTGGTTTGACTGTCTGCAAAAACGCACAAATTCTTGCATTTCCCGTGTCACCCACTTTTCTTTATGGCAAAAAATTTGGCAGTACATCGTCGTTTGAAGACCTTCCACTTCAATAATGCGCAAGCTGCCTTGCCGCACTTTTTCTTCAACTAAAAAGCGCGGCAAATAGGAAAGCCCCTGGGTGTTTTCCAGCACATGAACCAGAAACGACGCATAGCTGCTTTCCAAAGCGGGTGTAACAGATCGCCCTAAAGCGGCCAAACGGCGGTCCAGCATGCGGCGGTAGTTTGCGTCGCGCTCCGTTAAGTAAAAGGGCTGTTCCAACAGATCTTCTAAGCGGTAGGGGCCCTGCGGAAGTGTATTTTCCAATGAGGCAGATGCCACCATGACAATTTCCTCGGGCTGTTCCATCAACTTGTGCCAGTTGTTGCTGTAAATCGGTTCGTCTAAAATATAAATGATGTCTACTTCCCCTTGTTCCATTTTTCGGATCAGCTCTTCGGGAATCCCGGTGGTAATTTGAAGATTGACGGCAGGGTGCTTGGTGCGAAATGTGTGAATTACACCCGGCAGCCGTGCAAAGCACAGTGATTCCAATGTACCGATGTGGAGCTGCCCCGTTAAAGCACCGCTGTCCTGCGCAAGGGCCAGCGACGCACGGTTGACATCCTGCAAAATAGTATAGGCGCTTTCTAAAAATTGTCTGCCCTGGCCCGTCAAAATCACGCGCTTGCACATGCGGTCAAACAAGCGAACGCCAAGTTCTTGCTCTAACAGCCGGATTTGAACCGTGACGGCCGACTGAGAGTAGCCAAGGCTGGCGGCTGCTTTGGAAAAGCTTTGAAATTGTGCCACGCGCACAAAGGTGGTTAACTGACGAAGCTCCATGAGAATCTCCCTTTACAATAAATAAATTTTTTTCATTGATATCATAAAATTCATTTATTTGATTAAATTTTAATTCTATGTTAGACTAAAAGTGCAGCGAAGTCAACTAAATTTTTCAAGGAATGTTAAAGATGATTGGAGGATTTACACATGAAAGAGAAGAAATTTAAAATGGGTTTAATTCCAAAACTAATCATTGCCATCATCGTCGGTATCTTATTCGGCTCGTTTATGCCGGAATGGTTTAACCGGACTGTGGTAACGCTTTCGTCTATTTTCAGCACCTTCCTTTCGTTTATCATTCCCCTGATGATTGTGGCATACGTTACCATGGGTATTGCCAACCTGCGAAGCGGTGCGGGAAAGCTCTTGCTGATTACGCTGGCTTTGTCCTACCTTTCCACGCTCATTGCGGGCTCGGCCTCCTACTTTGTTTCCTCTTCGCTGTTCCCCTCGTTCATGAGCCAAGGCGCTTTGGAGCAAATTGCCGAAACGGCGGAAGTTTCCCTGTCCGGATACTTCTCGCTTTCCATTCCTCCTATTTTGGATACACTGTCTGCGGTAACACTGGCGTTTGTGCTGGGGCTTTGCCTGTCCACTATGCGCGGAAAGAGCATCGGCGATACGCTGTACAACAGCATGTCTGATTTTTCCGCTATCATTGACAAGGTGCTTCACACCGTCATCATTCCGCTGCTGCCTTTGTACATCTGCGGAACGTTCACGAATATGACTTACTCGGGCAAAACCTTTGCCATCTTGGGCATCTTGTGGAAGGTATTCCTGGTTGTCATCGCCATGCACCTCATTTATATCACGATTCAGTTTATCGTTGCGGGCGTTCTGTCCGGCAAAAACCCCATTACCTTAATTCGCAATCAGCTCTCTGGCTATGCAACGGCTATCGGCACGCAGTCGTCTGCGGCAACCATTCCCGTCAACCTGCAATGTGCGAAAAAAGACGGGATTTTAGATGAGATTGCAAACTTTGTGGTTCCTCTTTGCGCCAATATTCACATGGCAGGTTCCATGATTACCATCACCGCCTGCGCAACGGCAGTTTGCCTGATGTATCAGCTGCCCATCAGCATCGGTACGGTGGTTCCCTTTATCATAACGCTGGGCATTGCGATGGTGGCTTCTCCCGGCGCTCCCGGCGGCTCCATTATGACAGCTCTGCCCTTCCTGTACATGGTGTTCGGCCCGGAGGCGGGCGATGTGAACGGCCCGATCTGCGCGATCATGGTGGCCCTTTATATCACGCAGGATTCCTTCGGAACGGCCTGCAACATTTCCGGCGACAACGCCATCGGCGTGATTGTTGACACCATCTACCGGAAATTTATCCGCACAGAGGAGCCTGTGCCCGTAAAGGAGTGAGAGGATGTCCTTCATCAGTGTCTTTGATGTGCTGGGGCCCAATATGGTCGGGCCGTCCAGCTCCCATACAGCGGGGGCGGCGGTCATTGCCGCGCTGGCCGGAAAGCTGATTGCCCCACCCATTAAAAAAGTGGACTTTACGCTGTACGGCTCTTTTGCAAAAACCTATCGCGGCCACGGAACGGACCGGGCGCTGCTGGGCGGAATTTTGGGCTTTGGCACCGACGATTTGCGTATTCGCGATTCTTTCCAAATTGCAAAGGAGCGCGGCTTAGAGTTTACCTTTACGCCCGACGAAGAGGAACAGGAGGTTCACCCGAACACCGCCGACATTCACATGCAAAATGCCGCCGGGCAGGAAATGACGGTGCGCGGGGTTTCACTCGGGGGCGGAAAAGTAAAAATTACCCGCATCAACGGTGTCGATGTTGACTTTACGGGCGAATACAGCGCCTTAATCGTTGTTCACAAAGACACCCCCGGCGTTGTGGCGCACATTACCCATGTGCTCAGCGAGCACAATGTGAACATTGCGTTTATGCGCCTGTTCCGTGAGGCCAAGGGCCATACTGCTTATACGATTATTGAATCTGACGGAACGCTGCCTCATGCCATTCCTGAACAGCTTCGCAAGAATTTGAATATTCGGGACGTTATGCTGGTACAGCCGTAGAGGAGGCGCAAAAGATGGATTTTAAAAACGGAAAAGAGCTTTTGGAGCGCTGTGCCCAAGAGGGCTGCTCCATTTCTCAGGTGATGCTTCGGCGCGAATGCGTGCTGGGCGAAACCTCGGCGGATGAAGTAAAGCGCCGCATGATGCGCGTGCTGGAAATTATGCGTGAATCGGCCGTTTCTCCGCTGAAAACGCCGCAGCGCTCCATGGGAGGGCTGATTGGCGGAGAGGCAAAGCGGCTCAGTGCCCACAGCGCAAAAAAGCGCGATATCTGCGGCCCGGTGCTTCAGCGTGCCATCACTTACGCAATGGCCGTGCTGGAGGTCAACGCCTCCATGGGTTTGATTGTCGCCGCACCTACGGCCGGTTCGTCCGGCGTTGTGCCCGGCTTGCTGCTTGCCCTGCAAGAGCAATACTACATTTCTGACGAGCGCCTTTTGGACGGTTTGTTCAACGCCGGCGCGCTGGGCTACTTAGCCATGCGCAACGCTACGGTAGCCGGTGCAGTGGGCGGCTGTCAGGCGGAAGTGGGCGTTGCCGCGGCAATGGCCGCTTCGGCCGCCGTCGAGATGATGGGCGGTCAGCCGCCGCAGTGTTTGGACGCGGCTTCGACGGTTTTAATGAATATGCTGGGGCTGGTGTGTGACCCCGTGGGCGGATTGGTAGAATATCCGTGCCAAAGCCGGAACGCCGCAGGCGTTGCCAATGCGCTCGTTGCCACCGAACTTGCCTTGAGCGGTGTGCCGCAGCTGATTCCTTTTGATGAAATGCTGGCCGCGATGTACGCGGTGGGACGCCGCCTTCCCGCAGAGCTTCGGGAAACAGCCCTTGGGGGATGCGCGGCGGCTCCGTCGGCGTGTGAGTGCTGCCGGGGATGCAGCTGAGCAGCACCCGGCGAAATAAAACAAAGCAAAAGAAAAGTGACGCTTTTCGCGGATTTCTTCGCGGAAGGCGTCGCTTTTTTCGCGCATCACAAAGCGAATGAAAGGAAGAACACTCGGATAGGGTTAGCACTAACAAACTCTTTGACATTCCTTGCCTAAGCGCGTATAATGACAGGTATCGGCGGGCTTGTCCCGCAAGAGAGAAAATGCAAAGGAGGGACAGGCTGTGACCCTGGAAAAAGCGGTGCTCGCCGCTTTCGCCGCCGCGGCAGTTTACGTTTGCTTTCGATGGCTGCATGAGAATGAAGTATCGCTCGGAGAAGTGGAAATTGCACAGCCCAGCGAGATGCCCGATGCGTGGATGACAAAGCGCGACGCGCAGGAACATTTGGAAAAGGGAACGCGGATGCCCCGCACTTTGTGGAACGATTTACCAAAAGTGGAAAGCTATTGTGTGCATGTAGTGCGCACGACGCTTGCCGAACGATAAAGGAGTTTGCTATGACAAAAATAACCATTTTTTCCGGCTTTTTGGGCGCAGGAAAAACAACGCTCATTAAAAAGTTGATTGAAGAAGCTTATCAGGGAGAAAAGCTGGTGCTCATTGAAAATGAGTTCGGTGAAATCGGCATTGACGGCGGCTTTTTAAAGGAGGCCGGCATTGAAGTGACCGAGATGAACTCCGGCTGCATTTGCTGCAGCTTGGTGGGCGATTTCGGCAAGGCGCTGGAGAAGGTGCTCGAAGAATATCACCCCACGCGCATTTTAATTGAGCCGTCCGGTGTGGGCAAGCTTTCGGATGTCATCAATGCCGTGAAAAATTTAAAGGCAGATGTGGAGCTGGACGCTTTTGTCACCGTTGCCGATGTCAATAAAGTGCGCTTGTACACGAAAAACTTCGGTGAGTTTTACAACAATCAAATTGAAAACGCCAGCGCAATCGTTTTGTCACGCACAGACGCTGTGGACGATGCCCGTTTGCAGGGGGCCATTGCGCTTTTGAGAGAGCGTAACCCGAAAGCGCCGATTGTTACAACGCCTTGGAGCCAGCTGAAAGCAGACCGGCTGCTGGAGGCAATGGAACACCGCGATGAAATGAAAGAAGAAGTGCTGGAGCAGGTTCGCCGTGACCACGAGCATCACCACGAGCATGGGGAGCACTGCGGCTGCGGCCATCACGAGCACCCGCATGAGCATCACCATGAGCATGGCGAACATTGCGGCTGCGGCCATCACGAGCACCCGCACGAGCATCACCACGAGCATGGGGAGCATTGCGGCTGCGGCCATCACGAGCACCCGCACGAGCATCACCATGAGCATGGTGAGCATTGCGGCTGCGGCCATCACGAGCACCCGCATGAGCATCACCACGAGCATGGCGAACACTGCGGCTGCGGCCACGACCACGCCCATGGGCATCATCATGCGGACGAGGTGTTCAGCAGCTGGGGCTTGGAAACAGCAAATCGTTATACTATGCAAGAGGTTCGCGCGAAGCTGGAAGCGCTGGACAGCGGCGAATATGGCGCGGTTCTGCGTGCAAAAGGAATTGTGCCTTCGGAGGATGGCACTTGGATTCATTTTGACTATGTACCGGGCGAAGCCGATGTGCGTACCGGCGGTGCAGATTACACCGGCCGTTTGTGCGTGATTGGCGCGCAGCTGAACGAGCCGGCACTGGAGAAGCTGTTCGGCAAGGAGGCTTAATATGGCAATTCCCGTTTATTTGTTTGTCGGATTTTTGGAAGCAGGAAAAACCACATTTGTACAGGAAACGCTGGAAGACCCTGACTTCAACACCGGAGAAAAAACACTCATGGTGCTTTGTGAGGAGGGCGAGCAGGAGTATGAGGCAGGGCGTTTTGCGGGCGGCAATGTTCGGTTTATGACGGTGGAACAGGAAAGCGACCTGTGTGTGCCGCTGTTCAAAGAATATCAGCGGCAGCACCGCATTGACCGTGTGCTGATTGAGTATAACGGCATGTGGAATTTGCAGTCGCTTTATGACGCAATGCCCAAGGACTGGGAAATCTATCAGATGATTTGCGTAGCCGATGCAACGACGTTTGAAAGCTATTTAAACAATATGCGTCAGCTCGCCGTCGATAAACTGAAAGAGCCGGAAGTTGTGCTGTTCAACCGCTGTACGGAAAAAACCGACAAAACCTACCTGCATCGGGCGGTGCGTATGGTGAACCGCCGGGCGCAGATTATTTTTGAATACACTGACGGCTCTATCCAGCCGGATGATACCGTAGATGTGCTTCCTTGGGACGAAACGCCCGGCAAGATTCAACTTGCCGATGAAGATTTCGGCATCTGGTATCTCGACGCAATGGAAAACCCGGAAAAATACGACGGGCGCGAAATTTCGATGAAAGCCTATGTGTGTCAAACGCCGCGCGTGCCAAAGGGAACGTTTGTGGCGGGGCGTTTTGCCATGACATGCTGTGCGGAGGATATTTCGTATATCGGCGTCATTTGCGAAGCGGCGAATGTGCAGGAATATAAGCACCGCAGCTGGGTGAATATTGAAGCGGAAATTGTGCCGATGGAGCATGAGGTGTACGGCGGGCCGGGTGTTGCCTTGCGCGCAAAAAGCGTGACGAAGGCCGAACCGCCCCAGGAAGAGCTTGTATATTTTTTACGGTAAGAGGGGAAGGAGTGCAACATGCATAAACTGGGATTTATCGGAACCGGAAGCATGGCGGGCGCATTGGTGCAGGCTGCCGCAGCAGGCGGCCATGGTGCGGAGTGTATTTTGACCAACCGCACTTTGGAAAAAGCACAGCGCTTGGCCGAGCAGGTTTCAGCCGATTGCGTGCAAACGAACGCCGAAGCGGCAAAGGATGCCGAGTTTTTATTTCTTGGCGTGAAGCCGTATCAAATGGCACATGTTTTACAGGAGATTTCCTCCGTTTTAGATGAGCGTCGTGCCGCCGGGGACGAAGTGGTTCTCGTCAGTATGGCTGCGGGCATTACCATTAAAAACTTGCAGGATATGGCGGGCGGTGCTTACCCCGTAATTCGCATTTTGCCCAACACCCCTTGCGCCATCGGAAAAGGTATGGTGCTGATGACACTGAGCGAAAACGTCAGCGACGAACAGCGTGACGCTTTTTGCACGCTGATGGAGCATGCGGGCCGCTTCGACGAAGTGGATGAGGGCATGATGGACGCCGGCGGCGTCGTGGCCGGATGCACCCCTGCATGGGCGTATCTTTTCATTGAAGGTTTGGCGGACGGCTCAGTTGAGGCCGGCCTGCCGCGCAAAAAAGCGATGGAGTACGCCGCGCAAGCCGTTCTGGGGGCTGCGGCAATGTGCCTGACGGAGGGCGCTCACCCCGGCCCGCTGAAAGACGCGGTTTGCAGCCCCGGCGGCAGCACCATTGCCGGTGTTCACGCATTGGAGCGCGCTGGCGTGCGCGGCGCGGCCATGGATGCCGTGACAGCGGCCTTTGAAAAAACCAAGCAAATGGCAAAGGGATAATCTTTCAAAAAAGCAAGCTTAAAACCCACACAGGTAAGGATGCTGTGCGTGATGAATGTACCATTTTTAAGCGGTGAATATTGGTATGGCGGTGCCAGCCATGACGGCGTGAAAATGCCGATTGGCGCAAGCGATTGCTATGAAATTGACTGCACCAAAAATGAAACGCCTAATCAAATGATGCCTTTGTTTTTGTCTTCAAAAGGACGATGCCTTTGGGCACCGGAGGGCTTTCACATTCAGTTTCAATGCGGCGAAATTGTCTGCGACGACTGCGCGGTGCTGACCGAGTGCGGCGAAACGCTGAAAGATGCGTTTCAATATGCCGCCGGACACTGCTTTTGTGTTTCCGGCAAAGCTCCGGATGCCGCACTTTGGCGTGCGCCGATGTTTAATGATTGGATTGAGCTGACGTTTTACCAAACGCAGGAGGCTGTTTTGCGCTATGCCCGCGGCATTGTAGAAAATGGGTTTCAGCCCGGCGTTTTGATGATTGACGACGGCTGGGCGGAGCATTACGGCGACTGGCGCTTTCATTCCGGACGTTTCCCGGACGCCGCGGCGATGCTGCGCGAACTGCATCACATGGGCTTTCAAGTCATGATGTGGGTGGTTCCCTATATCAGCCCCGATACCATGGCGTATCGCCATTTGAAAGAAAGCGGCGCTTTGATCTGCGGCGAGGACGGCGAGCCGTATATCACAAGATGGTGGAACGGCTGTTCCGCTGTGCTGGACATTGGCCGCAAGGAAGCGGACGACTGGATGCATCAGCAGCTGAAAGCGCTGATGGATTTGGGTGTGGACGGCTTTAAGTTTGACGGCGGCGACTGCGTTTATTATCCCGAACAGGAAGGCGCCCCGACGCCGAAGGAACGCTGCGAAGCGTGGGTACGCTTCGGTGCACAGTATGCGCTCAACGAATACCGCGCCTCTTGGATGGGCGCGGGCCTCCCCGTCATGCAGCGTTTGTGCGACAAGCCGCACAGCTGGGGAACCGATGGGCTCGGTGCTCTCATTCCCAATATGCTGGCACAGGGCATCACGGGGCACCCGTTTTGCTGTGCCGATATGGTAGGCGGCGGAGAATATCTCAACTTTGCCGAAAACTCCGACAGCCTGGATGAAGAGCTGTTTGTCTGTCACAGCGCGGTGAGCTGTCTGACACCGGGCATTCAGTTTTCCGCCGCACCGTGGCGCGTGCTGGGCAAAGAGGCCAATGAAGCCATTCACCGCCAGCTTGCCCTGCGCACGGAATATTTGCCTTTGCTTGAGCAAGTGCTGCGCCAAAGTGCGCAGACGGGTGAACCCGCCGTGCGTTATCTGGAATATGAATTCCCCGGCGAGGGATGCGAGCGCATCACCGACTGCTTTATGCTGGGTGACGCGCTGTTGATTGCATCGGCATTGGAGCCGAAGCAGGCCGAGCGCTGCGTTTACGTTCCAAAAGGTGTTTGGGAAACCCCGCGCGGGGAAATGCAAAGCGGCGGAGAGTGGTGCGTCTTCCCCCTTGAAAACGCTCTGCCGATTGTTCTGCGCAGGAAAAAAGGCGCCTGCGGCAGCGCCGAAGTTTGAACATCCTTCTTTTTAAAGCATTTTGAAAATTTCAGCTTTTCAGAAACTCTCCGGAGTGATACAATAAGACCGAGTAATGTGCGCATAGGAAAGGGCGATGACATGGCAAAAAACACCTTGAAAGAACAAGCGTATAGCATCATTAAAGAAAATATCATCAACTGTACTTATGCGCCGTCCAGCTTTTTGGTGGAAAGTGAGCTGATGCAGCAGGTCGGCGCCAGCCGCACCCCCATTCGGGAAGCACTCAACAAGCTGGAGCAGGAAAATCTGGTGCGCATTTTGCCAAAACGCGGCGTTTTGGTGTGCGATATTACCATGGGGACACTCAACGAAGTGTATGAAGTGCGCCGCTTGGTGGAACCTTATATTGTGCGCGAGTACGGCTGCCGCTTAGACGAAGAAGCACTGCGCCGAGAGTATGAGCAGGTGGAGCAGAGTGCGCAGCTGCCTACCGGCATGCAGCTGCACCGCGTGGACAATGATTTGCATCAAATGCTGCTCAATGTTTCCGGCAATTCCTATTTGCGCGCCATGATGGACAATATCTATGGACACAATAACCGCATTCGCGTGTTTTCCGGCATGAAGGTGGCCGAGCGCCGGAGCGACACCTGCAAAGAACACCTAGAAATTCTGCGTTTATTGCTGGAGCGCGATTATGAGCGTGCCGCACAGGCCATGCTGACGCACCTCGAAAACTCCAAGCAAACAGCGGTGCGGGCACTTTTGGCGGCGGGAACGCCCAGCCGCACATAATCCCCGGAAAACCGTAGAAAAAATGTGCTGTTTTTTGTGAAAAACGGGAATTGACTTTTGCTCGGCTTTTCAGTACCATTAAATACAGTGAAAGCGGCAGGCGCGGTGCTTTGCGCCTTGCCGAAGAGAAGGTTTAACAGGCAGGAGCGTGTGCTTCTGCCGTTTTTCCGAAAGCGTGTTGTATACAATAGGTATATAACACAAATCGATGCTTCGTCAAACTCGGAAAGGAGAGCGTGCCGAGAGCGCACCTTTCATTCCACACAACACAGGAGGGAATTTATTATGAACAAGCTGTCGTACAAAACCCTGAAAGACATGAATTATGAAGGCTACCTTTTGGAGAATGCACCCGAAAAGGTACTGCAATTCGGCGAGGGCAATTTCCTGCGCGCCTTTGTGGATTATTTCTTTGACGTTGCCAATGAAAAATGCGGCTTTAACGGCAAAATTGTGCTGTGCCAGCCCATTGAACCGGGCCTTGCCGACATGATTAACGAGCAGGAGGGTCTGTATACGCTCTATCTGCGCGGCTTTGAAAACGGTGCAAAAGTAAACGATAAACGCATCATCAGTGCGGTGTCCCGCTGCATCAATCCGTATCATAACTTTGCCGCACTGCTCGAGTGTGCAAAAAATCCCGACTTGCGCTACATTGTTTCCAACACGACCGAAGCCGGCATTGTCTTTGACGACAGCTGCCGTTTTGATGATGCGCCTGCCTCCTCTTTCCCGGCAAAGCTCACACGCTTCTTGTTTGAGCGTTACACGCAAATGGGCAGCATGAAGGGCAAGGGCTTTGTCATTTTGTCCTGCGAGCTGATTGACAACAACGGCCAGGAGCTGAAAAAATGCGTGCATCAGTACATTTCTTTGTGGGGCTTGTCCGACGAGTTCGCAAAGTGGGTAGACGAGGAAAACCTGTTCTGCTCCACGCTGGTTGACCGCATCGTAACCGGTTATCCCCGCAGTGAAGCGGCCGAGCTGAATGCAGAGAATGGTTATGAAGATAATCTGCTTGATACCGGCGAGGTGTTTGGCTTCTGGGTCATCGAAGGCCCGGAATGGCTGGAAAAAGAGCTGCCCTTTGCACAGGCCGGCCTGCCCGTTCTGGTTGCCCGCGACCATACGCCGTACAAAAAGCGCAAGGTGCGCATTTTGAACGGCGCACATACTTCCATGGTGCTGGCCGCTTATCTGGCAGGACAGGATATCGTGCGCAACTGCATGCAGGATGAAGTGATTAAAGGCTTCATGGATACGACTGTGTACGACGAAATTATCCCCACCCTCACTTTGCCGAAAGAGGAGCTGGAAAGCTTTGCACACGCTGTGGGCGAGCGCTTTAATAACCCGTTTATCGACCATGCACTGCTGTCCATCAGCTTGAACTCCACCGCAAAGTGGAAAGCACGCTGCCTGCCCAGCTTGAAAGCTTATATTGAAAAATTCGGCAAGCTGCCTGCGAACCTGACCCTCTCCTTGGCCGCGCTGATTCGTTTCTACAGCTGCGACGTGCAGGAGCTGACGCAGGACGCGCTGATGTGCCGCCGTCCCGCGGGCGACGTTTACCCCGTGAAGGACGACCGCGCCGTGCTGGAATTCTACAATGCACACAAGGATGACAGCGCCGAAGCTTTGGCGCATGCCGTGCTGTCTAATGCCGATTTCTGGGGCGAAGACCTCACCGAGATTGACGGATTTGAAAAGGCAGTAACAGAGGCGCTGGAAGGCATCGAGAAAAACGGCGCTTATGAAATGATGAAAGCCGCCTGCAAGGCAAAGTAAGGAGTAATTCAGCATGAACAACTTCATTAAAATTCATCCGGCGGACAATGTCGCGGTGGCCCTTTCTCCTGTTGCGGCGGGAACGGTATTTGAGGGTGTAACGGCACGCGAGGATATCCCGCAGGGGCATAAAATGGCGCTTTGCACCATTCCTGCCGGAGAAAATGTGGTGAAATACGGCTTTGCCATCGGCCACGCCACCGAGGAGATTGCCCCCGGTGCGTGGGTGCATGTTCACAACACGAAAACGAATCTTTCCGAAGAGGGAGATTACACCTATGACTGCAAGGCCGAGGCAGTTGCGCCGGTTGCTCCGGCCGCCTTCCAGGGCTTTGTGCGTGCCGACGGACGCGCGGCGGTGCGCAATGAAATTTGGGTGATTCCGACGGTCGGCTGTGTCAACGGCATTGCGCAGAAGCTGTGCCGCGACAATGCGCACCTTGTAAGCGGAAGCTTGGAGGGATTGTATGCCTTCCCGCACCCGTTTGGATGCAGTCAAATGGGCGACGACCACGCGCAGACAAGAAAACTGCTGGCGGCTTTGGCGCGCCACCCCAACGCTGGCGGCGTTCTCGTGCTCAGCTTGGGCTGTGAGAATTTGACGCACGAGCAGTTTGTGGAAGAGCTGGGCGAATATGACGAAAACCGCGTCAAGTTCTTGACGTGTCAGGACGTCGAAGACGAGTTTGAAGCAGGCAGCCGTTTGCTCAAAGAGCTGGCAGATTACGCAAAAACATTTGAGCGTCAGCCGGTTCCCGTTTCGGAGCTCGTCATCGGCATGAAGTGCGGCGGCAGCGACGGTCTGTCCGGCATTACTGCCAACCCCGCCGTGGGTGCGTTCAGCGATTTGCTGATTGCGCAGGGCGGCAGCACGGTGCTCACCGAAGTGCCGGAGATGTTCGGCGCGGAGGGCATTTTGATGAACCGCTGCGTCAACCGCGAAGTGTTTGACAAAGCGGTGAAAATGATTACCGACTTTAAGCACTACTTTACCTCTCACGGCCAAGTGGTGTATGAAAACCCGTCCCCGGGAAACAAAAAGGGCGGCATCACCACGCTCGAAGATAAAAGCTGCGGCTGCGTCCAAAAGGGCGGCAGTGCGCCGATTGTGGATGTGATCGGCTACGGCGATGCCGTTGTGACAAAGGGTCTCAATATGCTGTCCGGCCCGGGCAACGATTTGGTGTCCGCTACGGCGCTGACAGCGGCGGGCGCGCATATTGTGCTGTTTACCACAGGGCGCGGCACGCCGTTCGGCGCACCGGCTCCCACGCTGAAAATTGCCACGAACAACTCTCTGGCGCAGCGGAAAAAAGGCTGGGTCGATTTCAATGCCGGCCCGGTGGCGGAAGGCGAAACCATCCCCGAGGCAGGCAAGCGCTTGTTCGATAAAGTGGTGGCGGTCGCTTCCGGCGAGCAAACGGAAAACGAAAAACACGGCTACCGCGAAATTTCCATCTTTAAAGATGGTGTTGTGCTGTAACGGCAAATCAAATTGCATAAAAAAGAAAGAGGGGCGCAAAGCGATGCTTTGCGCCCCTCTCAGTTTGTCGAAAAAGCTTCGCTTTTTCACAAACTGTGTCCCTATTTCAAATGGAAAAGAGGGCTAGCCCCCTTTTCCAAGCCTTTTTCCCCTTGCAGCCCAGGTTCTTTCTGAATCAGGCGGCAGTTTTTCGTCCCTCTTTCAGTGCGTTTCAGTTCGCGCTGATGGTTTCTTTTCCGTGTAATGCAGAAGCAACCGCGCCGCTATGCGAACACTGTAAGTAAAAAGGCTTTTTCACTTCCGTCTTTCTATCACATTCTCCTGCGTTTTTTGCCCGTGTATTTTTGCAAAAAGCGCGAACTTTTATGCAAATCGACAATCTTTATTCTTCGGGTTGACATTAAAAATTTGTCATTGTACAATGGTTCAAGAAGTTAATTGTTAGCTACCTAACAATTTATTCAGCCGAGCCGAAAGGAGCGTTTATGGAGCAGCAGGATGGTCTGGGCAAATATGTGATGACCTTATCTCATCAGCTTCGCCGTCGGATTGACGCGGGAATGGCGAGCATCGGTATCACCGGAATGCAGGCGAGAGTTTTGCATTTTATTTTAAAGGAAAGGGAAGGAAAAGAAGTGTTCCAGCGCGATATTGAAATGGAATTCAATTTGCGCCGGCCTTCAGCAACCGGTATTTTGCACCTGATGGAGCAAAACGGCCTGATTCTGCGGGAGTCGGTTGCCCACGATGCACGTTTAAAAAAGCTGGTGCCGACCGAGAAAGCTGTTTGCGTCAGTGAACAAGTAGACCGTCAGCTTGCCGAGATTGAAAAAGACCTGTGCCAAGGCTTAAAACGCGATGATAAAATTCTGTTTCGCGGGCTTTGTCTGCAAATGGAAGAAAACTTGGCTGTAACAGAGAAAAAGGAGGAGAAAGAATGGTAAAAAAATTGATGAAGTCCATTCGGGAATACCGCACCCCGTCCATCATTTGCCCGCTTTTGGTTGTGCTGGAAGTGGCGCTGGAAGTGCTCATCCCGTTTTTGATGGCCGATTTAATCGACGTTGGTTTGGAAAATGCCGATTTGCCCTACATCTATAAAATGGGCTTTGCGCTGATTGTTGCGGCAATGCTGTCGCTTTTATTTGGTGCATTGGCGGGAAAATATGCGGCAATTGCTTCGGCGGGGTTTGCCAAAAACCTGCGCGGTGATATGTTTCATCATATCCAGGACTTTTCCTTTGCCAATATCGATAAGTTTTCGACGGCAAGCTTGGTTACTCGTCTGACAACAGACGTTACCAATGTGCAGAACGCCTATCAAATGATTGTGCGTGTTCTGGTGCGTGCTCCGGTGATGCTGGTGTTCGCTTTGGTGATGGCAATGACGGTCAATTTTGAGCTTTCTGTCATCTTTTTGGGCGCTGTTCCTCTGCTGGGCATTGGCCTGTTCCTCATTATTATGAAAGCGCACCCCTACTTTGAAAAGGTATTCCGTGAATACGACCATTTAAACGGTGTGGTTCAGGAAAACTTGAGAGGTGTGCGCGTTGTCAAAGCTTATGTGCGCGAAGAGCAGGAAGATAAAAAGTTTTTTGACATCTCCGGCCGCATCTATAAGCTGTTCTGCTCGGCGGAAAAAATCGTGGCATTCAACGGCCCGCTCATGCAGTTCTCCATGTACACCTGTATCCTTCTTTTATCGTATTTTTCTGCAAAGCTGATTGTTGGCGGAAGCATGGGAACCGGCGAGCTTATGACAATGATTGTTTACGCCACGCAGATTTTGATGAGCCTGATGATGCTCTCCATGGTGTTTGTCATGGTGATTATCTCCCGCGCGTCCAGTGAGCGTATCGTGGAAGTGCTGGAAGAGAAAAGCACCTTGCACAACCCTGAAAACCCGCGCTTTGACATTCGCGACGGCGCCATTGATTTTGAAAATGTGTCTTTCATCTATTCACAAGAAGCGGAAAGTGCCGCGCTGTCCGGAGTAAATTTACATATTGCTTCCGGCGAAACGGTGGGCATCATCGGCGGAACGGGCAGTGCAAAAAGCACGTTGGTTCAGCTGATTGCGCGACTGTATGACGTGACCGAGGGAAGCATAAAAGTGGGCGGCGTGGACGTGCGCGAGTACGATCTCGAAACCCTGCGCGACAACGTTGCTATGGTGCTGCAAAAGAATGTGCTGTTTTCCGGAAGCATTAAAGAGAACATGCGCTGGGGCAACCCCGATGCAACGGATGAGGAAATTATGGAGGCCTGCCGTTTGGCACAAGCCGACAGCTTTATTCAAACGTTCCCCGACGGTTATGATACCCATATCGAGCAGGGCGGCACCAACGTTTCCGGCGGTCAGCGTCAGCGCCTTTGCATTGCACGCGCTTTGCTTAAAAAGCCCAAGATTTTGATTTTGGACGATTCTACAAGCGCCGTTGACACCAAAACCGACGCACTGATTCGAAAAGCAATGCGCGAAGTCATTCCCGGAACGACGAAGCTGATTATTGCTCAGCGTATTTCCTCGATTGAAGAAGCCGACCATGTCATTGTCATGGATAACGGCCGTGTGAACGGCTGGGGAACCCCTGCCGAACTTTTGAAAACGAACGACATTTACCGCGAGGTATATGAATCTCAAATGAAAGGAGCCGAAAAGCATGAATAATGCCAATGCTTGGAAAACAGCAAAACGCTTGATGGGCTATGTAGCCGGAACGCTTCGGCTTCAGTTTATGGTGGTTTGTATTGCAATTTTAGTCAGCGCGGTTGCGGCGATGGCGGGCCCTTTGTTTTTGCAATATCTGATTGATGACTTGATTGCGCCTTTGGCGATGCAGGAAACGCCGGATTTTGATTCGCTTTTGCGTGCGGTTTTGTTAATGGGCTGCTTGTACTACGCAGGCGTTATCGCAACCTATGTTTACAGCCGCTTGATGGTCAATATCGGTCAAGGTGTTTTGAAGCGTGTGCGTGACGAGATGTTTGCACACATGCAGCGTTTGCCGATTCGTTACTTCGACACGCATCCGCACGGCGAAATCATGAGCCTTTACACCAATGATACGGATACACTGCGCCAGATGATCAGCCAGAGCATTCCGCAGACGTTCTACTCTTTGGTGAGTGTAGTGGCAATTTTCGGCGTCATGCTCACCATTAGCATTCCTCTGTCGATTTTAGCAGTGCTGATGGTTGTGCTCATGCTGAACGTAACCAGAGATATCGGCGGAAAAAGCGGCAGGGGCTTTATTGCTCAGCAAACCGACTTGGCAAAAGTCAACGGCTATATTGAAGAAATGATGGCCGGACAAAAAGTAATTAAGGTGTTCAACCATGAAAATGCCGCAAAGCATGACTTTGATGTGCTGAATGAAAAGCTTTGTCAAAGCGCTACAACAGCCAATACCTACGGCAATATGCTGATGCCCATTATCGGCAACATCGGCTACTTGCAGTATGTGTTAACGGCGCTCATTGGTGCGGTTTTGTCTATCAGCGGCATTTCGGCCATCACGCTGGGCGCATTGGCTTCGTTCTTGCAGTTTACCCGCAACTTTATCATGCCGTTCAGCCAAATTTCCCAGCAGATGAACGCCATCATCATGGCGCTTGCCGGTGCACAGCGTATTTTCGATATGATGGATGAAACGCAGGAAACAGACGAAGGCTATGTAACGCTGGTAAACGCCCGTTACACTCATGACGGCGAACTTGTGGAGTGTGAAGAACGCACCGAGATCTGGGCATGGAAGCATCCGCACAGTGACGGCACTGTAACATATACGCGTCTTTGCGGCGATGTGCGCTTTGAGGATATGACCTTCGGTTATACCCCGGAAAAAACCGTTTTGCACAACGTCACACTGTATGCAAAGCCCGGCCAAAAATTGGCGTTTGTCGGCTCCACCGGTGCAGGCAAAACCACCATTACCAACTTAATCAACCGCTTCTATGACGTCGAGGACGGAAAAATCCGCTACGACGGAATCAATATCAATAAAATCCGCAAAGATGATTTGCGCCGCAGCCTCGGCATTGTGCTGCAGGATACCCACCTCTTTACAGGCACGATTATGGAGAATATCCGCTACGGCCGCTTGGATGCAACAGATGAAGAAGTATATGCCGCAGCGCGTTTGGCCAATGCCGACGGCTTTATCAAGCGGCTGCCGCATGGTTATGAAACGGTGATTTCCGGCGAAGGCGAAGACCTCAGCCAGGGTCAGCGTCAGCTGCTTGCCATTGCCCGCGCGGCTGTTGCCGACCCGCCCGTTTTGATTCTCGACGAAGCGACTTCCAGCATTGATACGCGCACGGAAGCGATTGTGCAGGACGGTATGGACCGGTTGATGAGCGGCAGAACGGTGTTTGTCATTGCGCACCGTCTGTCCACGATTCGCAACTCCGACGCCATTATGGTTTTGGAACACGGCCGCATCATCGAGCGTGGCGACCACGAGAGCCTGCTTGCGAAAAAAGGTACGTATTATCAGCTTTATACCGGTGCTTTGGAGCTGGACTAAAGCATAGCCAAAAAAGAGCAAAGAAAAACCGCTGCTCCTTTCTTATCAAAGAAGGGGCGGCGGTTTTTTCTTTGCCCAAACTTTTTCTCAAGGATATCACTGAGCGATACCGCGTAAAAGAACATCCATGCTTATCGTTGTTTCCATGCGAAGATTGCGTCAAAAAGACCGTCAATGAACAGGCCCAGCCCAAAGAGGAAAATCACGCTTTTTGCAACGGCAAACGGACGGAACAAAAGGAAAATACCCAGCGCAAGAGGAACAAAGCACGAAAGGGCGACGCTCCAGCGGAAGGGGCTTTTAATTCGCATTTCATCTAAGAAAATAGGCAATTTTCCAAAACCGTCTGCCAGAAGAACCAGCCCCAAGATAATCGGCAGGAAAGAAAGAACCCACTGCGGCCGGAACAGACAAATCAAACCAATCACTGTGAAAAATCCGCCGCTGATCATAGAAATCGGTGCTGTGTAACCTTGCTTTTTCATTTGCAGCACATAACGGAATTGCAAAGCTGCGTAGCCGAGTGCACCGGCTGCAAGACACCAGCAAAAAACGGTTCCGCTTGCGCCGGGAAACAGCATCAGGACAGCGCCCACGACAAGATACAAAGCAGCCATCCACAGCGTTGATTTTCTTGACCAAAAGAAATTCATAACCATACGCTCCTTTCATTGCGGTGAAAATCGCAGAATATGTGAAAGTATGTCTGCGCATTGCCTCTTTCACATGGATTGCGACAAAACGGTTGGAACATCACAAAAAAGAATCAGATATCAGCTTCTTGTGATTGCGGCGCTTGACGAAATGCAATCGTTTCCTCCATTTGTTTCATCAAGCGAATCAATACAACAACAGCGGCGGCAGCCAAAACAATTTCGGCTGTCATTTGCGCGTAGGCAAGGCCGACAACGCCAAACAAGGCATTCAAAATAAAGAGTGCGGGAATTTCTAAGACAACTTTTCGTAAAATGGCAAACACCAAAGCGTTGCGCCCAAGCCCGGCCGCTTGAAACACGCCGACAGCAATAAAGTCCATGCACAAAAAGGGAAGGCCAAGGCAGAAGCCGCGCAGGAAGGCAGAGCCGTATTCAATAATTTCCGGCGTTTGCATGAATAAGCGAATCATGGCTTTCGACTGCCAGAAATAGCCTGCCGCAACGAGTGTAATAAACGTCAGCGCAATTTGAACCGCAAAGCGCAGCGTTTGCTTTACGCGCTGCGCGTTTCCACTGGCGTAATTGTAGCTGATTAAAGGCATAATGCCTTGGGAAAGCCCCATGGAAATCTGCATGGGAATCATGTTGATTTTTTGTGCAATTCCCATGGCGGCCACAGCGTTTGCGCCGTAAGCCGCGGTGAAATTGTTCAGCACGGTCATGCCCGTTACATTCAAAAGATTTTGAATGGAAGCGGGAACGCCCACGCCAAAGACTCCGCGCACAATTTCTCTGTCCAAACTAAAACGGCGCGGATGAACACAGACATACGTTGTTTTCCGTTTGAGCCACAATAGCGTGAAAAAGTATAGGCACGCTACGCTGTTCGACAAAAACGTGGCAAGGCCCGCGCCCGCAGCCCCCATATGAAAGCCCCAAGGCAAAATGAAAATGGGGTCGAGAATAATGTTGAGCAAACACCCGCTCATGGTTCCGATACTGGCATGCAGTGAAGCGCCTTCTGCGCGCACAAGATACGCCAGTACAACGTTTAAAATCGACGGAGTAGCGCCGAGCAAGACGGTCCAAAACAGATAGGCTGAAGTAGCGTCTGACGTGTCTGCTCCAGCGCCGAGAATTTGCAAAAGAGGAGAAAGAAAAACTGCGCAAAGGACAGAAAATAAAATCCCGCAAACAACGGAACAATAAAAACCGAAGGCGGAACTTTTTGCAACCGTGTCCATATCTTTTCGGCCAAGCGCACGGCTCATCATGCTGGAACTGCCAACGCCAAACAGATTGTTCACGGCGTTGAAGGCCAGCAAAACAGGAGAAGCAAGCGCGACAGCTGCGTTTTGAATCGGGTCGTTCAGCATGCCGACAAAATAAGTGTCTGCTAAATTGTAAATGACCATGACAAGCGAGCTGAGCACCGTAGGAACAGCCAAATTCAAAACAGCTTTTGGAACCGGCATTCGCTCGAATAAAAGCACCTTTTTTTCGTTTTGCAAAACAGGTTCATCCTTTCCGCGTTTGGATATGCGCTCCGTCGCAGTTGAACTAACTTCCAAAAACAAAGAGATTCGCTGTTGTTCGACGGGAAGTGAGCGGCTTTCAGGCAACGAGCCCGGCATCCTTGATGCATAACGAGTGTTTTTAACACAGCGGGCATTGCTTTTTCGAGAAAAGTCACATCATTTTGATTTAAAAAAACTTTCAAGAAACACAAAAACAAACGCTCATACTTGACTCAAATTATAGCATAAAAGGAAAAGAAGATAAATAGCGTTCCTTTCAGCGGCTGGAAATTTTGTCCTAAAATTATCTTGACAAAGATTGATTTGGGTGTATAATTGTATTAACATAATAATACAGAAGAAAGGAGAAAGAAATGAACTGGCAAATCAACTCGGGTCGCCCAGTGTACATGCAGCTGGTAGAGCAGATACAGCGCGCCGTTTTAAATGGTGAATACGCCCCGGGAAGCAAATTTCCCGCAGTGCGTGAACTGGCTGCTGACGCTGGAGTGAATCCGAATACGATGCAAAGAGCCTTACAGGTTTTAGAGCAAAGCGGCTTGCTTTGTGTTGAGAACCGAACGGCCGGTCGGGTTGTGACGCAGGATAAGGCATTGATTGAGCGCTTGTGCAGTGATGAGGCACGCAATGCCGCAGAGCGTTTTTGCAGGGAAATGGTGCAAATGGGAAAAACTGCCGAGGAAACCGTTGACTTGATTCACGAGTGTGAAAAGAAGGGGATTTTTGATGGAGAATAATATTTTAACATGCCAAGGGCTGTCAAAGCAGTATAGCATGAAAAAGGCGCTGGACAATGTGACGTTAACCCTGCCGGCGGGAAGAATGGTGGGACTGCTGGGGCCGAACGGGTCGGGAAAGACGACTTTTTTAAAACTGATTGCGGGTTTTTTAACCCCCAGCACCGGTGAGGTGTATGTGTGCGGCAAAAAGCCGGGCGTCGAAACAAAACGCCTTGTAAGCTATTTGCCCGACCGCTTGGCGCTGGACCGCTATGAGCGCGTTTTTCAGCTGCTTCAAATGTATGAAGATTTCTTTGATGATTTTGATGCACAAAAAGCTATTCTGATGCTCGAGGATTTAAAGATTGAACCCAATATGCGCCTTTCGGCAATGAGCAAGGGAATGCTGGAAAAAGTTCAGCTGATTTTAACCATGAGCCGAAACGCAAAGCTGTACTTATTAGACGAACCGCTGGGCGGCGTAGACCCTGCGGCGCGTGATTATATTTTGAACACAATTCTCCGAAATTACAATGAAAATTCCACGGTGATTTTTTCCACCCATTTAATTTCGGATGTGGAAAAGATTTTGGATGATGCCATCTTGCTGAAAGAAGGAAAGGTGGAGATGTTTAAAAGTGTGGATGACATCCGCACAGAGTACGGAAAAAGTGTGGATGAGCTGTTTCGGGAGGTGTTCCAATGTTCTCAAAGTTATTAAAATACGAATACCGGGCCACCGCTCGGGTTATGATGCCTGTGTACGGGATATTTTTACTTTTAGTTGGGTGCACGGCGCTGACAAGGTTTGTGACGTACTATCTTTTGCCGGATACTTTGCTGGATTTTGTAAGGGATCTTTTAACTGTATTTTCATTCTTTGGTTTTGTAGGAGTTCTCCTTGTGAGCAGTTTGCTCAGCGTAGTACGGTTTTATCAAATGCTGGGTGACAGCGGCTATTTGTATTTTTCCTTTCCGGTAACACCCACGCAGCACATGCTGGCGCGCGCATTGGTGGGAACAACATGGACACTCGGTTTTTTGCTCGCATGCGGACTGTTCTTCTTTTTCTTCAGCGATGCGCCCGAAATCATTTTTCCCGAGTGCTCTGCAAGCCCTGTGAAGTGGTTTACACTTGGTGTCATTTTGCTGTCCGTAGTACAGGTCATTGCGAGCATCATGAGCGGCTATTTTGCAATGTTCTTGTGCTGTGCAATCGGTGCGCAATGGACACAGCGGCGCCTTTTAGCAACATTTGTCGCTTACCTTGTTATGGGCGCAATTTCTCAGGCGCTAAGTACGCTAATCTTGTTTTTTGCATGGCTATTTAACGCGCCGATTATATGGCTTCAGTCACTGTTTGATCTTTCAGTGTACAATATTGTTTCTGTTGCCGGGTTCTTTCAATTAACGATTCCTATTTGGATTGCATTATTCTATACGATAATTACCGGGGCTGTTTGCTTTTATTTCACAAAAAAATTACTGGAAAAACGCTTGAATTTGCCTTGAATTCACTTTGTAATTGATAAAATAATACCGGGAACCGGCCAAAAGGCCAGTTCCCGGTATTATTTTATGATGCGATTGGACGATGCCAAACCACAAAGAGAAAAAAGTGCTTATCGCTTTATTGTTGCGCAGTGCTGTCTTGACAAAAAAGATACCCGCAGGGCTTATACGCAGGTGCACCTTTGCTTGTAAAAGTGTGGTTTTGAAACAAAGGAACCTTCTGCACACGCTTCGGTTTCTTCAGGTATGCTGAAAAAAGAGTTTTGCATATTGAGAAAGGTTTCCAGATTTTCGCAAGATTCGTCTGCCATTTTTTTGAGCTGATCCAAAAGCTTGCTTTGCGTTGCATCATCTAAAGGATCAAGCAGTTTGTTGATCCATTCGTCGCGCATTTGGTACAGACCCTCGATTAACGGAATTGCTTTTGGTGTTGTCTTTAAGTGGCGAATCCGCTTATCTTGCGCGTCAACCGACACCACAACATAACCCTCGTCCGCCAGCTTTTTTACGGCTTTTGTGACCGTTCCCTTGTCGTAGTTGCCAAGCTTGGCAAGGTCGTACATCGTAATTCCTTCGTTTTCAAAAATGCGTAGTAAAAAGAACTGCTGACCGCTTCCTATGCGATGTTTTTCCAGCAGGCTGCTGAAATAACGGTTGGTGTTTCGATGCAGAATGGAAACGTAAGTCAAAACAGCATTGGAACGATAATCCACAAGATACCTCCTTAGTATTGTAAAACAGATTTATTATACTGCATGTTGCGTGATGCATCAATAGAGAATAAATATTTTTTTGTCAAAAATTAGAAATTTTTCAAAATTGTAACCGATGTTACAATTTTCCTTCTTATTTCCTTCAAAAAATCAAGCATTTTCCGTATAGAAAAATTTTTGTATTTGGATTATCATAATATCATTAAGCATTTGTTGTGAGGTGTGCGTATGAAAACAAGAATGTTTCGTGGGCAGGCACTGAGTTTATTGGGGTTCGGATGCATGCGGATGCCGGAAGTAAAGCCCGGACAAATTGACCGAAAAAAAGCGTTTGAAATGCTCGATGCAGCATATGAGGCCGGGGTGAATTATTACGACACCGCGTATCCTTATCATGCGGGTGATTCCGAAGCAATGCTGGGAGAGTGGCTTGCGGCAAAGCCGCGCGACAGCTTTTATGTTGCAACGAAATTTCCTGTTTGGAAGGCAACCTGCCGGGAGGATTTCTTCACCATTTTTGAAGAGCAAAGAAAGAAGCTTAGCGTTGAAACCATTGATTTTTATCTGCTTCATGCGCTGAACGAACAGCGCGAAGAAACGCTGCTGCAATGGGATTTGTTCTCTGCGGCGCAACAGCTCAAACAAGAGGGGAAAATCCGCTTTTTGGGCTTTTCCTTCCATGACGAGTATCCCGTGTTTGAACGGTTAATTGACCGCGCCGATTGGGATTTTTGTCAGCTTCAGCTGAACTACATGGATACCGATGTGCAGGCGGGAATGCGTGGATATGAGCTTGCGGCGAAAAAGGGAATTCCAGTGATGGTGATGGAGCCGGTGAAGGGCGGCAGTTTGGCCAACCCTCCCGAGGATGTAAAAAAGGTGTTTCAGGCGCTGCATCCCGATTGGTCCGGCGCTTCCTGGGCGCTGCGCTGGGTAGCTTCGCTTGAAAATGTTGCGGTAATTTTGTCCGGTATGAGCAATCTTGAGCAGGTGAAGGATAATCTGCAAACATTCGGCAAGATTGCACCTCTCACACAGGAAGAACAGGATGCCGTGCGCCGTGCAGCCGAAATTTATCGGGCGCGGGTGCGTGTTGCATGTACAGGATGTGCTTATTGCATGCCCTGTCCAGCAGGCGTCAACATTCCTGAAGTATTTCAAATTTACAATCATGCCGCCATTTACGATATGCCTGAACAAGGCCGCAAAAGTTACAGCGAGATGGCTGATGAGCAAAAGGCAGTGCACTGCGTAAAGTGCGGAAAATGCATGAAAGCCTGCCCACAGAACATTGCAATTCCGGAGAAAATGACGGAAATCACGCAATGGGCCAAGGGCTGAGGCCGGGCAGATTTCACTGTGCATGTAAAGGAGGTTTTTATGGTTCAACTGATCGCAAGCGACATTGACGGAACGCTGCTGCAAGGGACACACGAATTATCCCAAGTGCTGTTTTCGGAAATCCGGCGCCTGAAAAGAAACGGCATTGTGTTTTGTGCCGCCAGCGGCCGCCGCTACGCCGACCTTCGCCGCCTGTTTCGTCCGGTGGCGGATGATATCGCTTATGTCTGTGAGAACGGCGCAATCGTTTATTATCAGGATCAAGCGATTTTCCGCAAGGGTCTTCCCAGAGAAACAGCAGAGCAAATTGCAGCAGAAATTATGAGTACGCCATCGTGTGAAGTGCTGATTTCCGGTGAAAGTGCCGCTTATATTTTGCCGAAAGAAAAAAACTTTTTAAGCGAAATTCAGCCGTTTATCAGCGGAACGGTATTGCAGACAGCATCTTTAGCGGATATTCATGAGGATATGCTCAAAGTGTCGGCTTACTGCCGTGAAGGCTCCAAAACCTGTGCGAGAGAGTTTGAACAGCGTTGGGGACAAAAAGTGAACGTTGCCATTTCCGGCGAATGTTGGCTCGATTTTAATACATCAGATAAAGGCCAAGGCTTGAGCGCGCTGTGTCGCGTCTTAGAAATTCCGGCGCGTGATGTTATGGCATTTGGGGATAATTATAACGACATTCCGATGATGCGGTGGGCAGGCATGCCTTACTTAATGAAGAAAGGCATTACACCCGAACAGGCAGGAGTAAAAGCTTCGGTTACTGAGCGGGTAGAACCCGTGCTGCAGCAGCTTTAAAAACGATGAAATATTTGGAAATTGCTTGATGCAGCAGAAGTCCAGAAAGCAAAAGCTTAGAAAAGGGGGAGAAGAGCCTCCTTTCTGTGTGTGATAAACTGCGGCGGAGAAAGGGATTTCTTCGCCGTTTTCGTTTCGCAATAAAAGGATTTTGCAGATAAGCGCAGAAACTTTCCCGTTTTCTGTAAAGTGCTTTTTTGCAGCTTAAAGTATTATAAGAATTAAAAATTTGATGCGATGCCTTTGCGGCTTTTGAGTTTTGAGAAGAAACGGCTTTCCCAAAAAGCAGCTTTATCCGGCGCATAAAAACAGACGTATTTGATAATCTTATTATGAGAGAAAACAAAAAACACATTCCGTGACTGTATTACATTTTTTACAATATAATAAAGCATTTAAGATGTATATTTTTCTTTTGCCTCAAAATGAAAAGAAATACTTGACATTGTGGTTTTAAAATGATATACTGATAAAGCACTCTGAACTGCGATGCACTTTTGGAGAGGTGTCCGAGTGGTTTAAGGAGGCGGTCTTGAAAACCGTTGAGCAGCAATGTTCCGTGGGTTCGAATCCCACCCTTTCCGCCAATTCGTTTTTAAGGCGAAATACAAAATAATGTTACCATGGAGATGTACTCAAGTGGTGACGAGGCTCCCCTGCTAAGGGAGTAGGTCGGGAAACCGGCGCGAGAGTTCAAATCTCTCCATCTCCGCCATGCAAATCCTCGCGCTTGCGAAAGCGCGGGGATTTGTTTTTTGTTTGATTGATTTTATGCTTATCGCCGCTGTGAGCGAAACCGTCATTCGTACAGAGAAACACAAAAAAGAATCAGAATATCAGCCCCTTTCATCGAATGCTGCCGGCGCATTGCCCTGGCAGAGTCGGTGGAAGGGGCTTTTTCTTTTCGTGAAAGAGAAACGAGAAGTTACACATTGCTTCATGCGGTTTTTAAAAAATTTCGGCAAACTTTAAAAAACTTAATAGAAACTAGTATCAATTAGGAAAATCTATTGACAATACGCTTTGCAGACGATATACTTGCGGCAAGGTTAGTTTTGACTAACTAAAATATAATCATCGAATGGAGGCTATCTTGTATGTCCTTGATCAAAAAAGAAATTTCCGATTTTACGGTTCAGTGCTACCAGAATCATGATTTTCGCACCGTAAGCAAAGCAGATGTGATGGGTAAGTGGAGTGTATTCTTTTTCTATCCTGCTGATTTTACCTTCGTTTGCCCTACCGAGCTGGAAGATTTGGCAAACCTCTATGATAAATTCAAGGAAGTAGGCTGTGAAATTTACGCTGTTTCCTGTGATACGCACTTTGTACATAAGGCTTGGCACGATGCCTCCGAGCGTATTCAAAAGATTCGCTACCCGATGCTGGCGGACCCCACGCATTGCCTGTCGAAAGATTTTGAGGTATACATTGAGACAGACGGCTTGGCAGAGCGCGGCAGTTTCATTGTAGACCCACAGGGTAAGATTGCGGCTTATGAGGTGAGCGCAGGAAATGTCGGAAGAAATGCAGATGAGCTTTTGCGCAAGGTGCAGGCTTGCCAGTTTGTGGCAGAACACGGCGATGAAGTGTGTCCTGCAAAATGGCAGCCCGGTGCAGAAACATTGAAACCCAGCCTTGATTTGGTAGGACAGCTGTAAAATGAAACAGGCAGAAAATTTTTATGATGTTGTCATTGTTGGCGGAGGCCCTGCGGGGCTTACCGCCGCCATATATCTCGCACGAGCACGTTATCGGGTGGTTGTAGTGGAAAAAGACCACTTCGGCGGGCAGATCACCATCACTTCCGAGGTTGTCAACTATCCCGGTGTGCAGCGCACCAGCGGCACAGCGCTTACCGAAACCATGCGCAAACAGGCGGAGTCCTTTGGTGCAGAATTTTTGCTGGCAGAAGTTACAAGGCTGGATATGACCGATGAGATAAAAACGGTACACACCAGCCGTGGAGAATTGAAAAGTTTCGGTGTACTTCTTGCCACGGGAGCACATCCTCGCATGGTAGGGTTTGCGGGCGAAGAAGCGTTCCGCGGCAGAGGTGTTGCATACTGCGCTACTTGTGACGGTGAATTTTTCACCGGGAAAGATGTGTTTGTGGTAGGCGGTGGATTTGCCGCAGCCGAAGAAAGTGTATTTCTTACAAAATATGCACGTCATGTGACGATTCTCATTCGTGAGGATGACTTTACCTGTGCGAAGTCCACCGCTGATACTGCCCGTCAGCATAAAAAAATTACTGTGCACACCAATACAGTGGTGGAAGAAGTGACAGGAGATACCGCGCTGCGCAGTATTCGGATGCGAAACACTAAAACCGGTGAAGAAACCGTATATCATTCGCCGGAAGGCGAAACCTTCGGTGTGTTTGTTTTTGCTGGATATGAACCTGCCACCGAACTGGTGCAAGGGCTGGCGGAATGCAATGAACAGGGCTATGTGATTACCGACCGCAGTCAGAAAACATCGGCGGATGGACTGTATGCGGCAGGAGATGTATGTGTAAAACCCCTGCGTCAGGTGGTTACTGCCGTAGGTGACGGTGCTCTTGCCGCCACGGAACTGGAACGGCTGTGCGCCGCAATGCAGGAAAAAACGGGCATGCGTCCTCAGCAGCCTGCCGCCAGTATCGTGCAAACCGAGCATTCCGACACAAAGGGCGGGTTGTTCAGTGCGGAGATGCTGGCCCAGCTGCATACCGTGTTTGAACGTATGCAATCACCGCTGGTTCTTCGCCTTTTGCTGGATGAAACGCCTCTTTCTGCGGAACTGGAAAGTTATATGAATGAACTTGCCGCGCACAGTGACAAGCTTACGATTGAAAAAGGAGATCCTTCCGAAACAGAGCACTTGCCCTGTGTGCAGGTTTGCCGGGCAGATGGCAGTCAGACAGGGCTTGCCTTTCACGGAGTCCCCGGCGGACACGAATTTACTTCGTTTGTTTTGGGTCTTTATAATGCCTCCGGCCCGGGTCAAACACTTGACTCAGAAACGAAAGAGAAAATTCAGGCGATTTCACGGCCGGTGCAGATGCAGGTGCTGGTATCGCTTTCGTGTACCATGTGTCCTGAACTGGTAACAGCCGCACAGCGGATTGCCGCTGAAAACCCTGCTGTCAGCGCACATGTGTACGATTTGAATCACTTTCCGGATTTGCGGGATCAGTATCAGGTAATGAGTGTACCATGTCTGGTTATTAACAACGGTCAAAAAATATCTTTCGGGAAAAAGAATATGCAGCAGCTCCTTGAGCTGCTGTAACACAAGACAACACGGAGAGAGTTTTTCAAAACTTCACTTTGTCACGTTTTTATGAAAAAGCGGAATCCACGCAGTTGATACTGCTGTCAGGGGTTCTGCTTTTTTGGCGCCAAAGAGGCAAGAAAAAACAGTTTATCACATAGCATATGGAGATCCAAATATTATACCATCGCCGCTGTGAGCGAAACCGTCATTCGTACAGAGAAATACAAAAAAGAATCAGAATATCAGCCCCTTTCATCGAATGCTGCCGGCGCATTGCTTTGGCACAGTTGGTGGAAGGGGCTTTTTCTTTTCGTGAAAGAGAAACGAGAAGGAGAAAAATAAAGTTGAGAATTTTTTAATGTAATAAGTACGTTATAGAAGTAAAAAATTTAAGTTTTAAAGATACAATCAGGTAGGGTATCTCAGAAAAGTTGAAAAGAAAAGGTAGGCGCAAGGGGATGTGCAGACAGTCAAAATTGCCCTTGGAAGATGACACGGGGGCGGCCAATCGGTCGAACAGAAACGACATTGCACACGCCGATTGGGCGGACTACAAGTGCGCGGTGCTCATCCTCCAGTCATTTATGAATCACGCAGAAAAAGACCACACAGCAAACATTGCAGTTTGTTGTGTGGCCTTTTCGTTTGCATGCTTTAGCGATATAAGAATCCCCAGATCTGCTGGGGAGGGTAAAAAAGCTTTAGCTTCAAGAATCGAGCGAAGCGAGAAAAGATCGGCAACTTTACAATAGCCAAAAAGTTGATTTTAGAAAAGTGACACCCGTTTACGGGTTGTAGGGCAAGTGATGCAAGTGGCAGATCTTTCGGTGCCTCTTGAGAGGCTTGCCGGTACGATGCCTTTCTAGGGCTTATTCAAGCCCTCGTCTTAGCAGGGGGTCCTGATTGTGTTACTCAGTAAATTTGCAGTTTGTGAATGTTGAAATATTGCACTGATTGATCGCATTCTTTTAAGAGCCGGCCCAATCAGCAGATCTTTATGAGTAGCTATAAAAAGGAGAATATTCAGCTCAAATTGACGACGGCATTGAAAGGCAATAGGCACATTCAGTATGAACCGAGCCGTATGCTCACATCAGATAAATCCCATATAAATTTTGTAAATAGTCAATACGGTCTTTTGTTGCGGTTAACTGTCCGCTTATCGCATTGCCTTGAACGGCGTAGTCTGTAAATTTCCAATAGGCTTCTTGAACCTCGGGGCGTTCGGAATAAGCACTCCATTCTGCGTTGTAGGCTGCGACTTCTTGGTCTTTTTGGGCTGCCTGCTGGTTGTAGGAATCAGCCTCTGCCTGAGCTTGTGCTTGAGCCTCTAAATCAGGCGGATTTTGGGCACCGTAGGCGTCGGCGCGCGCTTGAGCCTCGGCGGCCGATTGACGCGCAATGCTTGCTTCCCGCTGCGCAAGCTTACGTTTTGTTTCAATTTTCGAAAGCTCGTATCCGTACAGGGCCTGATACTCCTGATAACTTTGTGAATGAAGTGCGTTAATGCGATCGTATTCTGTTTTTAAGGTATTATACTCTGCGATTGCTTTGCGAATTTCTTGTTCTTGCGGGCTTGGAGGAGCAGAGGAAGAAGTGAACTGCTTGGTTTAGAGGAACTGCTCGGCTTGGAAGAAGAACTGCTTGGTTTAGAGGAACTGCTCGGCTTGGAAGAAGAGCTGCTCGGTTTAGAGGAGGTGCTTGGCTTAGAAGAGCCACTCGATTCAGACGAAGTTCCGGACGTGGATGGACGCGAGGAAGAAGACGGATTGGACTGCCCGGCATCAATTCCGGGGCCTGCATTGGCAGAAGAGGAAGAATCTGTATGGGAACTGCTGTCACTCAGAGAATCAGAAGAAGAGTGCTGCGAACGGCTTGCAGATGCACTGTCCGAAACGCTGTAGGACGCGCTGTGGGAATTACTTTGAGAGATACTGAGAGAAGCAGAATCACTGCCGGAGGAGTCACTAGAAAAAGAGCCGGCGGACAGGCTGCCCGAAAGTGCGGAAGAAGACTTAGAAAGCTCCGTGACGGGGAGCGGCTGAGGGTGAAGCGCTTCATTTAACAATAAGACACAGGCTGTACACAAGATGGCACAGGTGCCAAGGGCGAGAAAATGTCTTGCTCGTCCAAATCCTTTCCATGCAAAAAGGCATCGAATTGGCAGTGCGGCATGCCACACAGCGGATGCCGTTTGGTAACGGGCTTTGGGGTCAATGCGTGTACACTTCAACACGATATGCCGAAACCAGCCGGTACAAAGCTGTTTGGAGGGATGGCAGCCTGTCAGCAGGACATTGAAAGTAACACCTAAAGCAAAAATATCCGCTCGGTGATCTGTTTGCACAATACCAAACTGTTCCGGAGCCGCAAAGCCTGTGGTTCCGAGCATACAAGTGTCTTTGTCGATATGGGTTTTATATAATCTTGCCGCATCGAGATCAATTAAATAAAATTTTCCCTGGGCAGTTTGGAGCAAATGCTCCGGTTTAATATCCCGGTGTACAATTCCAAGCCCATGGAGTGCCGATAGTGCCTTGCAAAGCTGGCGTAATACCTCCAGCGCATCGCATGACGAAAGCGCAATCTCCGCAAGGGCTCGTCCTTCTATAAATTCTTCCAATACATAATATCCGTTTTCACGCTGTTGTGCCGCGAAAATACGAGGGATATTTTCCACGTCTTTTCCGACAAGCAGCTGGTAAACAGCTGAGATCTCACCGGGATAGTTGCGAAGAAGTACGAGTGTATCGTCTGTTTTGCTTTGTAAGAGAACAAGCTCTTTTTCAGCTGTTCGCTTGATAACGTGAATGACCGAGTATGCTTCCTTTACTTCGGGGGCAAGCCCTTGCCACTGTTCCATGATTTCACCTCATCAAAGGAGTGTTTCCATGTCGTTTTCATAAAGCAATGTATTGGTATCGAGCAAACTCAATTTGTGCAAAAGGCCATAAATAATTACGGCATCACGCTCTTTGCGCGGGTACAGCCGCGCGTATCCTTGCTGTTTTAAAAGGGTGTCCGTTTCTTCAAAGTTAAGGTTCATGCCGAAAGCAATCGCCAGCAGTTTGTCCCTAGAAGGTGTTTTCGTGCCGGCAAAAATCTGCTGCCCGTAAATCGTGTTCAGCATTGAGCCGCGAATTGCCTCCGATCGCGACAGATTTTTTTCTTTTAAAAGCGCTGCTAATGTTTCACAAAGCGGCTTTGCGATAAAGTCGGAGGCATTTTGTTCTAAAACAGCTTTTAATTCCTGATTGCTGCGCAAGCTTTCCATTAAATTTTGTGTACGAAGCCCCGGCATAACATTGCACCTCTGATTTGTCGAATTTCGTTGCATCATAAATAATTTTATTATATATCGAATGCTGTCGAAATGCAATTAAGCTGTCGGCTTAACAAAACGTATTCTGCAAATGGTAAAATGAACCAAAATATAGATTTTTTGTTGTTTACAGGCTTTTTAAAAAATTGGCAAGGTTTTGGCGTTGCTTCGGGGTTAAACGGTAGATCTCGCGCAAAAGCTCATCTTGTTGCAGGCTGGCGAGTGTGTCGTCATCAAAAAAATCTTTCAAAGAAATATCGAGCGCCCAGCAAATTTCCGAAAGGGTTTCAATTGTGGGATTTTTTTGTCCAAGCTCTACCGAGCGCAGATAGCTTTGAGAAATGCCTGCGATATTGGCCAGCCGATTGACCGTATATCCTTTTTGTTCACGAAAAAATTTAATTCGAGCAGAAATATCCATATGCACCATCCTTATTTTTTTAAGGATACCATTTGTGCTGTAAAGATATTATTGATATAGATATTGAATTTTATATCTATAAATATTATACTGGTACTCAAAGGGAATATATGTGAAAAAGGAGGAAAAAGCATGTATTGCAGAAAATGCGGAGCGCAATTGGATGATGACAGTGCTTTCTGCTCAGTGTGCGGCACATCTTGTGCCGAAGAAAGGGAATTAGAAACGGGTGAATCTGCTTTACCGCAGGAAAACTCACCGTCACAGCCTCAAAAGAGTGCCCAGCCTGTTGGGGGAGATGTGCCGCGACATACAGGAAGAAACCCCTATTATGAAGCGGAATTTCAAAAGATTCAGGCGGGAGAGGCGACAAAATTTAACTGGGCGGCTTTTTTGTTGGGGCCGTTCCATCAGCTGTATCACGGTAGTGTTAAGCTGTTTCAAAAGACCTTTTTGCCCTATTTAATCGCTGTATTTGCAGTGACGCTCGGCGGGCAGATCGCCGCGCTTTTCACAGCGGCTTCCTTGAGTGTGACTGGTTTGGCTGTGACGGGGTTGTTGTCACTCTTGAGCATGGGTGTTTCCGTTTGGGGACTTGTGCTGGCCATTTTAAACGGAAAAAATTATAACAAAAAATTGTATGAGCAGGTGCAGGGAAATGCCGAGGTGATCCCTGCACGAAAAAAGCCCGCTTTGCTGCTTTTCGTGGGATATGTCGGTATTACCCTCGTAGTTTCGATTCTGATTTCTGTCATCGGCGGAAAAATGGTGGCGAACGCATGGATGAGCGGTTTGGAGGAAAGCGGCGACGTTTATGATGTGGAAACGCTTTCCGAAAGCGCGGATGACGCAGATACCACATCAAGCGATTTGGACATCGAGAGCAGCTCGGTATCTCAAAATGCAGCCTCCAGCGCGGTTTCAAATGGAGGCGAACAGCAGACGGCGAACTCAGAAAATCTTCTTGATCTTTCTTCCTTGCCGGAGTTGGACTCGCAGGAAATGACGCTTTTTTCGCAATGTTTTTGGGCGGATTCACAAACAGGAAACGGTTTCGACGGTTTTTCTCTCTTGGGAGACGATTCGATGACGCTCGGCGAGCTGTTTGGCACAGTGTTTGATTCCTATACATGGGACGACAGCTATATGATTGAACAGGGAACAGAGGCGACGGTTTATGACGCTGTCTGCACGCTGGATGGTGCGCAGCTGCGCCTGCGTTTTTCCCAAATGTACGCCACAATACAGCCTATCAGCGAAGGGACAGTTTATCAAGCGGACGGCACGATGCAGGCGTTGTCACAGTATGACATTGCTGGTTTGATGACCAAATTATGTGACCGATATCACGAGTTGACAGGAACACAGCCGACCTCGCTTGTGAAGGAGTTGCAGGGAACGTGGGTTAGCAGTGACGGAGAAACAGAGCTTGTAATTGACGGTACAACCTACGGCGGAAGTCCTTATCAGATCGTCCATACAAACCTCATCAGCAGAAGCGGCGATCAGTCCGGTGAGGTTCCTGTGACAATCACACGTAGTGACGAAACAATCGATGAGCGCTTTCTTGAATTTGCGGGCGATTCCATGACGATTTATGAGGCTGTGCCGTTCGGGCCAAGCATTGAGAAGGGAACTGCGCTTGGATTTTACAGCCGCGTCAGATGAACAGAAAAATAGGCAAAAATGTTGTGAAAAGGAATTTCTTTGGGAAGTGTACGTACCGGAGGGAAAAAGATGTTTTGTAAGTATTGCGGAAAAGAAATTGAAGGGACAAGCACTTTTTGCAAATATTGCGGAAAGGCACAGAATGTGACGACAGGCGAGCCGGTGCAGCAGATGCAGGTGGAACAGGTGCAGACGGCATCGGCAACGCCGAAGACTCTGCCGCAAACGCCGCCTATCCATTCTCAGGAAACGTTCAAAACACAGGAAACAGCACAGCAGACACCGCCTGTGCAGCAGGCGAACTTCAAAAAGACAGCAGAGAATAGATGGAAGGATGACCCACGCATCAAGCGTTTGAAAGCGACCTTGAAGATGCTTTCGTTTACGGGGTGGGGAAGCCTGATTTTGGGCACGCTGTTTGGAGTATTTGGTGTGCTGGCGCTGGTTGTACTTCTGTTAACGATGAATTCTGAACTTCTGATTGGCACGGCAGCAAGTCTTTTAATCGCAGTATGGGGCTATGTTTTTGGCGTATATCAGTTTTGGAATGCGGCAGGAGTGGAGCAAGGGCTGACGGTTGCTCTGCCCAATCAACTGAGCGAAGAAGAGTGGATGGAAAAGATACGAAACGAATTTTCGTTTCAGGGTGCAGTACTTCTGGACAATCAGCCGGACAACGCGCTCGTCTATCTGCTCAATGATGCCAAAATGCATCTTTCCGCTCAAAACGGTGTTCTGAGCATCACTGTCGAGCATAGCAAGCGTTTTAATTCGGCGAAAAGCGGAGGGCATTGGGAGTTGCAGGAAAGCTTTTCTGCTGATGACTTGAAGTGTGCGCTCGCGTACTTTGTCGCCGGCCAGCCTCTGCCGGAAAACTTTGCGCAGGAACAGAAGGTGCGGCACAAGGATAAGGTCGGAAAAGTCAAAGCGGGAATCTATGTCGGTACGGCGGTCATGATTCTGATTTTGTTTATCCTTTCGGGAATATCCATCGGCCCCGTGTCCGCTTTGAAACAGACCACATGGAACGAATATGACAGTACCGGGCAGACGTTGGGCGAGGCGTTTGACAAAAACTTTGATAACACCTCATGGAAAGAATTTGAAAAAGAGGGCAAGAAATACATTCGTTTCAGTGGTTTTATTGACCTCGGCGAGATGGGGGAAAGCCTTCTTGAACTCGAGTTTTCCGCAAGAAAAACAGGAGATGGTTACTATTTTTTGGTGGAAGAAGGATATGCAAACGGCGAGCCGCTGTCTTCGGGAGAAATATCCATTGTGATGCAGTACGGCTTTAACGGAGATATTGAGGAACTTTTTGCTTCGCTGTTTCTCAATAATCTGTTCGGGTAAAAAGTGACTTCTTGCAAGACTTATTTTCAACATAAAATGATAGGAGAATGTGGTAAATGGAAGCGGTAAAATCAAACCCTAATAATACCTATGAGATGGTGCTGAAAGGTGCCATGTCGATTCCGGGCGTGAGAATAGACAGAGAAACTTTTTTATTTTCAGAATTGAAAAAATACTATGACACGGATGTTGTACAAAACGCCATTGAAAACAATCCGGCTTATGCCGGAATTGACGAAGCGGTGATTGATCGAATTGCAACGGAATCCATCACGTTTGAAACCAATAAGGTCAGCGCCATTTCGTTTGCGGCAGGAATGCCCGGCGGCTTCGCCATGCTCGGAACGGTGCCTGCCGACACGGCTCAATATTTTGCGCACGTTTTGCGAATTCTGCAAAAGCTGGTTTATCTCTATGGGTGGGATGACCTGTTTGACGAAAATGGAATAATGGATGCGGAAACGTCAAATTTGTTGACTTTATTTTTGGGGATTATGTTCGGCGTGCAGGAAGCCGGAAAGCTGCTCACGCAGCTCTCTTTAAAAATGGCTCCTACACTGTGTAAAAGAATTGCCGCTAAACCCTTGACGAAAGGTTTTGTCTATCCCATTGTAAAGAAAGTGGCAACACTAATCGGTGCAAAGATGACAAAGGACATCTTTGCAAAAGGTGTCAGTAAGATTGTTCCGCTAATCGGCGGTGCAGCATCGGGCGGCTTAACCTATATTACCTATCGACCGATGGCTAATAAACTCAAAAATTATTTGTCTGGGCTTGATATGGCGAACCCCGAATATTACCGTGAACGGGCAAAAGCCGTTACGGTAGACGGGGATTTTTATGATGAAGATGAAGAATAATATGGTGAGAGTGGGCATAAAAGGACTAAACGGAAAGATTTGTGCTTTTTGCAGAAATTGGAATGACGCAGGAAACGTGTATATTCGTCCGGTTTCCGGTATGAAACTCTTTTGGGAATATGACCGCGGTGCAAGGGAATATTGCAATGTCTGCGCGTTTGAATGTGAAGCGTGGCGCAGCTGTAAAAACTTTGTCAGCAAAATTTGAAGGAATTTGCACATATATTGTGATGTGCATTTTCTTTTAATGAAACTTTTCATGGAACAAAAACCGGCGAGGATACCACAGGCATTGCTCCATCTCCGCCATGCAACCCCACAGCACATTTGTGTTGTGGGGTTGTTTTTTGTGTTCCGAAAACCACTCGCTAGGCGAGTGGTTCGAAAAAAGACTAATG
>LBJMC04202__coassemble_234_pt1 | contig 49271 bp, 50 predicted proteins | sample LBJMC04202__metabat2_low_PE_025 | metagenome-assembled genome bin LBJMC04202 | reverse complement strand
CGCTGCAAACAACCAACTTTTTCGTGGTGGCACTCTCGCGCCACCACGATTTTATCAAAGAAAAAAATGATGTCATTCGACGCTCGCACCCTGCCGCAGCTCAACTGCGTCCGCCTTCGCAGACATCCCGGCACGTAAGCCGCCCTTTTCGTACAGCATCGCATACGGCTTTGCTACGAGATTTTCAAAAGTCGCCGTCAAAGGAACATCAGCACCAATGAGTTGAAGCGGTGCAGTGTCGGGGATTTTCACGGAGAGAACCGCCCAAGAGCGTTCGGGCAAAATCACGGTGACAACGCATCCGGTGATATTGCGGTTTTTATCGAAAGACGGTTTTACACTCTGCACCGGAACAGGCTTGTTAGTGCGCAGAATTTCGGAAGCGGAAAAAGTGAAAGAACTTAAAGTAGACATAACAAAAACTCCTTTTGCAATAAATTGAATTATTTTGCTATTTAATTTTCAATGTTCTGTCGAAGGGCTTAGCCTTCGGTGTTCCTCCTTTCTGTTTTGATTATATCAATCTTGCTGTCAGATAATGGGATTCTCATTCCCTTTGATTTTACTGAAAAAAAGGGAATGGAAATTCCCTTTTAAAATACAAATAAAGGGCATAGGCTCTATGGGGTTTTGTAATGAAATTATGAAAAATAGATTGACTTTTTAAGGCTTGAATGATATTTTACTGGTAGTGCAAGAAAATAAAGGCTTTATGAAGGAGAGAGTTATGAATAAAAAGGTAATTGGTTTTCTTTGCGGCGTTGCCGCCTGTTCTATGCTCACGGCATGTTCCGGGCAGGAAGCAGTCCCCACCGCTGCAAGCGTTTCCCAAAGTGCAGCTGCGTCTGAGAGTGTGTCTGTGTCGGAAAGTGTTTCTTCCGTGGCGGAGAGTGTTTCTTCTGTGACTGAGAGTGCGTCTTCCTCTTCAGGGGACGGAACTGATTTAACCACTGAGTATAATCCTGAAGCCCCTGCGAAAGAATTTACTGCCGAGGAAGCCTCCATCTACGGTGACATCGAGGCCCTCCACGAACAGCAATACCAAGAGACCTACGACATGCTTATTCGCATGGGTTTATCTGAAGAAGAAGCTGAAAAGATGGCACGTGAATCTGTAGATAAGACATCCGCCGCACATGAAGCCCTTCTTGAATCCAACGAACAGTATCTTGCCCAGGTTGAAGAGGATATTAAACAACGTCAGGAAGAATTTGATAAAGAATTCGAAGAAACCTATGGAATGTCTCCAGAGGAATTCGACAATTTAACCGATCAGGAACGACAAGACCTTAAAAGAGAATTGGTAAGAAATGGTAAACTCCCCAAAGGTGGTGTTGGCTAATGAAAAACCTATTCACAACCTTATCACCTAAACGAATCATTGCCGGGGCCCTAGCATGCTTAATGCTGGGGTCCATTTTTATTCCTGCTTTTGCCGAAGATCAACCATCCGGCGGAACATGCTAGCTCATTTCTTTGAAATAAGATTCTCCGGTAATCAGACAGTCGGACTAAAAAGATTGTAAGTAACTCATAAATAAATCCGGCTGACTATCATACATGAAGTACCCCGTCCCCGGTATATTGATAACAAGGATGTAAGTGTTATCCTTATGCTTTTCTACTTGCAGAAGTTTATCGCTGCCTAAAATTAAAATAAATTGCTCAAAGCCGTGTGTCTGCATGTCATAAGCACCATGCCGCGCACGGCTGTCTTTTATCACTAAATTGTATAAGATTTCTTTTGCATTGCAAGAATTTGCAAAGGGGAGAAATTGAGAATAAATTGAATTCATTGTACACCTAAAATAAAACCGAAAGTAGAGTTGACAATTCTGCTTTCGGTTTTTATAATGGAATTGTTAGGAGGAAGGCACATGGAACAAAACCAGCTAATCGGAAATCGCCTAAAGGAATTACGAATGAAAGAAAAGCTGTCACAAGCTGCCTGTGCTAAATTGGCAGGATGCAGCCAAGCAGCCATTAACCGATATGAACACGGAGAAAGCCAAGCCCCTTATGATGTCATTGTTTGGTATGCAAAGTATTTTCATGTTTCCGTTGATTATATCTTCGGGCTGGCAGATGCACCCAAAATGGAAGACTGGCACGCATTTATTGAGGAGTGCTTTCAGCCCGGAACAGTTTTAAATACTAGGCTAAAAGATATTTTAATTCAACTTGCCGACAATGGGAAGGATGCACAATGAAGCAAGTAGTTATATATGCACGGTATAGCAGTGACAACCAGCGAGAAGAAAGCATTGAAGGACAAATCAGAGATTGCAAAGCGTATGCACAAGCAAATCACATGCATATTGTAAATATCTATATTGACCGTGCTTTCTCCGCTAGAAGTGATAACCGCCCGGAATTTCAAAAGATGATAAAGGACAGTGCAAGCAAGCAGTTTGAAGCAATTCTTGTTTGGAAGCTAGACCGATTTAGCCGCAGCCGTTATGACAGTGCCCACTACAAACATTTACTGCAAAAGAATAATGTCAAAGTAATTTCTATCACAGAACAAATTGAGGACACCCCACAAGGAATATTGATGGAGTCACTCATGGAAGGGATGGCAGAATATTACTCGGTAGAGCTGGCACAAAAGGTACGCCGGGGCGAAAGAGAAAATGCTCTAAAGTGTATGTCTAACGGTGGCACAATTCCCCTCGGTTATCGTGTGGGAAAAAATAAACACTTTGAGATAGATGAAGCAGCAGCACCTATTGTGAAAGAGTTGTTTCAAAGGTTTGCAGATGGTGAAACACTACAGGAAATTATTGACAGCCTAAACAAAAGAGGGGTTATGCTGCCGAATCGAAAAACCATTAGTTATCAATCTTTTCATCGAGTGTTAAGGAATCGCAAGTATCTTGGTGAGTACCATTATATGGATATTGTTATCCCCGGCGGTATGCCAAAGATTATAGAAGAAGATGTATTCCAACGAGTGCAAGAAAGAATTGCAGTCAACAGAAAGACACCAGCAAAAGCCTGTGCTAAAACGAATTACCTTTTATCCGGGAAAGTATTCTGCGGAAGCTGCCTAGCTCCCATGCGTGGAGAATGTGGAAGGGGTCGACATGGCAACACCTACTATTATTATAAATGTGCCAATAATAAAAAGAAGGAAAAGACATGCAAAAGAAAAGCTTTGAAAAAAGATTTTCTTGAAATGCTGGTAGTGCATATTGTTAAAGATAAAGTATTGAAGCAAGAAATGATTGACCGAATTGCTCAGTCAATGATAACCTATCAACAAATGCAGGACACCACTTCTTCCCTAGAAAAACAACTACACCAAATAGAAAAGAAAATCAATAATATATTAAAAGCGATTGAAGAAGGTATCTTCACCCCCAGCACAAAAGAACGATTGCAGGAATTAGAAGAACAAAAACAAACCTTACAGGATTCTATCCAGCATGAGAAGTTAAAGCTATGCAGCATTACACAAGAAGATATTATAAGCTACTTGATGGAGATTCAAAGAAAAGTAAAGAACCACGAGCTAACCGATAAAAAACTAATTGACCTCTTTGTTCAAGCTGTCTATGTACACGATAAGCATATTGTAGTTATAATGAATGGCTCACCGATGAAGTATACCTATGATATAGAGGAGCTGCAAAAGAAGGTAAACGGTTCGAATTTAGAACATAATGGTTCACCAGATTAAAAAAGCCGAGCTTTTGAAAAGCTCGGCTTTTTGCTTTTCTCAGTATGTTATTTTTGTACTGCGCAGGGTTTTTCTCCCCTGCGCGGTTGTTTGCAAAAAAATCGCCGCATGGACGCAAACCATGCGGCGATTGAAAAAAATTTTTGTGATGAGATTTTTATATTTGATATATGAATCAAGCCGCGGACTGCGCAGAGATTTCGCGGTAATTGGGCTTTCCGGCCAGAAAATCCTCCCATGTAATCAAGCCGTACTGATGCGTAATTTGCAGATCTTTTGAGGGAGAGCCGTCGGCGTCTAGCTGCGCGACAAACGATGCTTGTTCTTGAAACTGCACCAGCAGCTGTCCCTCTCCCTTTCCAAGAATGGTCACAGGCCTTTCGCTGGCATTGCTGACATAACGAAGCGGAATCTCTATTGGTGTGCTGTTCGGTTGATTCAGGTCAACGGCATAGCGCTTTAGTAAATCAGTGCCCCAAGGCCCCCATACCGTGAACAGTGCATGTTCCTGCACAATGTCGTCTAACACAAATGTTGTTTCTTCCGCGTTTAAAATTTCGTCCGGCCAAGATACTGCAATTTCCCCGGTGCTTTCATTCGGAGCTTTCCAGTGGATGGCGTCAGGCTTGTCATAGGAACACCAGTACAGCTTGCCATCATTCCAAAGCGTGGTGCGTCCGCTGCTTCCCTCTTGGCTTTCCCAAGCCTCCAGTTCCTGCTCTTCTCCGGTGTCTAAGTTCCATAACAACACGCGATGACTGCCCCAAGTAGGCTCTCCTTCCGGCACCTCTGCCCACTCATAAACATAAAAAATAAGATTACGCCCTTCGATGCCTTTGAATTCCAGCATCGGCGCGGGCAGCTGCCGCAGTGCTTTGGCGTTTGCTCCATCGAGCGAAACTTGATACAGCCATAGCTCGGAGGATCCCGGCGTTACTTGATTGACGATAAAATAAAGCATGTGATTGTCAGCACACACAAGGGTTTGAATCCAGTCGTTATCCTTCGCAGAAAACAGTACATGGCGTTCCCCACCGCCAAGCGGCATGCTTTGAATGGTTTGGGCACCATTTTCTGCTGTATGAATAAAGGCAATGCTGCTTTCCGTGAGAAATACAGGACAAGTGACGGATGTTTCAGGAGCTGTCCATGCGGTGCAGTTTTCCCCGTTGTGGGCACAAGACGGCGACGCACAAAGCGGCACTTGGACAGCTTGTGCATAATCAATATAAGAAAATAAGCGGCCCTGTTCGGTTTCTTCCATTTGATAACAGCCTGCCGCCGATTGGTTGGAAAGCATCCGCAAATCATTGGAGGTGCTTTCTGTCACTGCGGAGGAAACGGAAATGTCGGTGCTTTCAGCAGGCGCAGGAGCCTGCGAACAGGCGCACAAAGCGGCCATCAGAATACATATGCCATATAAAGTTTGTTTTTTCATGAAACATCCCTTCCTTTCAAGGCGCATTTTACCCGGTGGCTGTTTCTAAAATGTTTCCGCTGAAAGGAAATTCTGCTGGCGAAAAGCTGGCCGCACCAAGCTGTAAGCTGTCCTTGTTGACGCAGCAATAAATATATACCTGCCCTTCACTAGACCATGCGGCAGCTGTTCCGTCTGAAAATAAGTCGGGCGACAGCACTTGCCAGTCGGAAAGCGTTTGCAACCCTAAATAAACTTGATAAGCCTCTAATAGTGTTTGGGGGTCATCTTGGCAAGAAACGTCAGTGATACGGTATTGTGTAACAATGCCGGTTGCGTCAATCCATTCTGATTCTATACTGGCGGGCGCATCGCCTTGTGACGATTCGCTGCATCTTGCAAAGGAAAACCCGTCTTGATGGCTTTGTGAAGCGGTGTTTGCCGCGGATAATCGAGTAAGGGCTTTGGCATAAAGAGCTTCGGAAAGTACCCCGGCGTCGTGCAAAGCGTTGGTTGCCTGCGTTAAAAACGGTGCAGCCGCGCTCGGCTCGGCAGACTGCTCCAATGCCTGTGCACCGAACAGCTGCCGTCTACGGTACAGCGCGTATGCAGTCGGAAGTTCGCGCGCCTGATAGCTGAGAGCGCCGTCTGCTTGAGGCCGAACGGAAGGTGTGTGAAGAAGCTGAAAGTCATCCCACGCGGCCAAGGCGCCGGGCAGAGCCAGTGAAGCGCAAAGCACCAATGCGCACCCTGCTTTAAAAATCAATTGTTTTTGTTTCATCAATCGTCTGCCCCGCTTTCTGTTTCATTGCTTGCGCTTTCGGGGCAAGAAGGTACAAGCAGCCAGACACGCGTGCCCTCCCCTTCTTTGCTTTCAATATGAAGATCATCCCCGTGCGCCTGCGCAATCATGCGGCAAAGTGCAAGCCCCAGCCCGTTTCCGCCTTGACTTCGTGCACGCCCGGCGTCCACCCGATAAAATGGTTCGGTAATTTTGGCAAGTGATTGTTCAGGAATGCCCCGCCCATTGTCCCAAACGCACAGCTTCCAGCCGCTTTCCTGCATGCAGCATTCGATATGGACGAGGCCGTCTTTCGGCTCGGCCGCCGCGCTGTTTAACAGCAAATTGCGCACCAAATCCAGCAAAAGCGGGGTATTTGCGTTGATCCATGCATCCGCGGGGCAATTTACCCGAACGGACGAGGAAAGATCGGGCAGGCTGTCGCAGGCTTTTTGCAAAAGGGGTTTCAAAGCGGCAGGGCTTGTTTCAATGCCGCCTTCCTGCAGTTTCATTAAGCGCAAAAGTTCACGGCTCAATGTTTCCAGCCGTGCTGATTCACGGGCAATGTAACCGGCGGCTTTTCGCTGCTGTTCCGGCAAAAGCTGCCCTTTTTCCAGCATGGAGGCATAGCCTAAGATGGCGGTCATGGGGGTTTTTAACTCGTGTGAAAAAGCCGCCACAAATCGTTTTTGACGGCTGCTTTCCTCTTGCAAAGCAGCCATTTGATGTTCGATGGAATCTGCCATGCGGTTAAAGGTTTGACCTAATGTTTCCAATTCATCTTTGCTGGAAATTTCAACCCGAATACGGCTGCTGCCCTCGGCAAGTGCGGCGCTTGCCTGCTCCAGACGGCGCAGCGGTTTTGTCAGCCAAGCCGACGAAAGAGCCGTGACGCCGCCGGCAGCAGTGAGTACGGCGATGCTTAACAAAAAATGCTGCCATATTTGGCGGTTTCGCTCAGAAAATAAGGCCGTCACATCCCATGCACTGGTTAAGTACAGCGGACGCGAAAGCCCTTTTAAAGAAGTGGATAGCAAAATCCATGTTTTTTCACCCGTGCGCCGATATAGGATACTGCTTGATTCAGCATGAATGCTTTCCATTAAACCAGAGTAAGAAATGTCCTGTGGAATATTGCGGTAGAAAACGGAGCCTTCCGAAGAAAGCACGGCAAAGGTTTCCTTTGAGCCGGTATGATTTCGCGCGAGAGATTCAGCGGCGCGAAGAATATCCTCGACAGAAAGCGCATTGAGATCGGATGTTTTTTCAGTTTCAACGGCACAGAGCGCGGTTTCCAAGGAAAAGCAGGTGCGCTCATGCTCGGCGGCACTGCTTTGAAACAGTGATTTCTGCGAGGCGGCAAAGTTTTGCCGAATACTAAAGGCTCCGCCAACGCTCAAAGTGATGCAGAGAAGCGCCATAGTGGATAACGTCAGTTTTGCAGAAAACTTCATTTTGAGCCCTCCAGCCGATAGCCAATGCCGGGTACACCTGCCAAGCATTCTTTCCAGCCCAGTTTTTTGCGCAGGCGGCTGATGTGAATATCAAGCGTTCGCGTGCTTTCCGGGCACTCGCTGCCCCACACTTGTTCCAGCAGGACGCTGCGATACAGCGCAATGCCGCGGTTGCGAACCAGCACCATCATCAAGTCGTATTCGCGCGGCGTTAAGCGTATCAAAGCGCCGTCTTTTGTGACGGTGTGACGTTCGGGGTCAATCGAAACGCCCCAAACCGTCACAGCAGGCCCGCAGCGCCCGGTGCGGCGCAGCATTCCTTCGACGCGCGCGAGCAATTCTTCCGGTGCAAAAGGCTTAGAAATGTAATCATACGCCCCGGCCCGCAGGCCGCGCAAACGGTCTTCCAGCTCGGTGCGAGCCGTGACGAAGATAACCGGCGTATCATTTGCGCCAAGATAATCCATCAGTGAAAAACCGTCTGCTCCGGGAAGCATCACATCCAGCAGTACGGCGCTGTATCGGCCGGTGTCTAACAAATCTGCCGCCTGTTCTGCGCTCTGCGCTTTTTGGCACAAATAGCCGTGCGGGGAAAGCGTCATTTCAATGAGGTCGGCAATCGCCGGTTCATCTTCTACAATTAAAATTGGTTCCAATGCGTAATCTCCCCTGTTTTAATTCCTCTCTTTGCGCAGATGATATCATGGGCATGTTTCTAAAATGTTTCTGAAGAACTATTTTTTGTCATATGTCAATCGGGTGTGGCCGGATATGTGTTTTATATCTGTTTCAGTTTTCAGGTGTTTCTTTTTTCTCTGCGTTTTTTGCGTGTTTTTTCTGCAATTTTTCATTAAAAAGTAAAACAATGCAAAAAAAAGAGAATTTATGCATTTCATGAAAATATAAAATATGTACTTTTATTGCATATTTTTAAGAGTTAGCAATACATCCCGTTTGCACGACAGACAGAACGTCGGCAGCAGAAAATGCCAAAGCATCCGCTCCTGCGCCGGTCAGCTCCGCTTCTCCGCGAAAGCCCCACACCGCACCGCAGCATTCCACCCCGGCATTGTGGGCGGTAAGCACATCCACATTGCTGTCGCCTACATACAAAGTTTCCTGCGGCGAACAGCCGAACGTCGACATCATGCTTTGCAGAGAAGCAGGGTCGGGCTTTGGCGCAGCGCCTTCTTTTCGGCCCAGAACGGCATCCATCATATTCGGGAAAAAGTGCGCGATGATGGACTGCGTGAATGCGTCGTCTTTATTCGAGAGAACTCCCAGCTGCACGCCGCTTTCCTTGAGCGTTTGGAGCATCGCCGCAATGCCGTCATACGGCCGGGTGCGCTCCATCGCGTGCTCGGCATAATAACGGCGAAACAGCGAAAGCGCCAACGCCTGCGACGCTTCGCCGCGATTGGCTTCGGGCAGAATGCGCTCGATAAGCTTCGGCACGCCGTTGCCCACAAAAAAGCGGTAGGCATCCGTTTCGTGTGTGGGCAGGCCCATGGCGGTGAGCGCATGGTTTCCGGCGGCGGCTAAATCGCCCAGCGTGTCCAGCAGGGTTCCGTCTAAATCAAAAATGACCGTGCGGTAAAACATAAAAAAGTCCTTTCTGTCTATGGCCAGAGTACAAAACTGTTTCGGCAACATCAGCGCGGAAACGAAAGCTGTTCGGCGGCAAACGCGCGGATTCCCCGCACGCGCACACCGCGCCCGCCCGGCATCTGTACGGTGCAGTTGCACCTGCCCCCCGCGGCTGCAAACGGCGTTTGAAAGATACGGTAAGAAACATCCGGCGTGAAAATGCAGTATTCATGCCGTGTCATGCGCGCGGTGCGGCAAAGTGCAAGGGTGCCGTTTTGATTGGCCTTTACACCTTCTCGGAAAAAGCCCTCGACCGCCACGGCCAGCGCTCCCAGCGACAGCAGCGCGCCCACGGCCGGAAACGGCAAAAGCGCAGGAGCCGATACCATTGCGACAAGCGACATTCCGAGCGTGAGCGCAAGCGCTGTTCCCGAAAGCCAAAAGTATTGGGGCGCGCTTTTTCCCTGCGAGGAAAAATCTTTCCGGTTAACTGCGCAAAAACGCGGCAAAAGAAGCTGCGGCGCGTCGGGCGTGCGGGCGGAAAATACCATAAACGGAATATCCGCCCCGTGAAAGCTGCCTGCGCGCAGATACAGCGGATACCGGCGCAAAAGCCGCGCCGCCGGAGTGACGCGCACTTCACAAAAAGTGACGGCCCCTGCGCGCACACGCCGCTCGGTGAGCGTAAACAGGCCGCCGCGTGAAAGCAGTACCCCTCGGCTGCGGCACGCGGTAAAACCGAACGTGCGCACAAAGCTGTAAAGCATGGTAAGGGCGGCAATGAAAAACGCCAGCGCGAACAACCCCGCGAGACCCGCCGGAAGCCAATGGGATAAAAACGAAGCAAGCCGGGAAAGATTTTGCGCAGCAAGCGCCTGCAAATCCTGCGCAAAGAAATCGTCAATGCGATTGGCGGCCATTGTAAAAAACACGGCACTCGTGACGGCGTTTGCGCTGAGCATCATAAAATTCAGCCGTTCAATGCCGGCGGGGGCATAAACGGCAACATCGGACTCGACGGGTAAAATGCGCTCGGCCAGCGCGGCGGCATCGCGGCGGCTTAAATAAAAAGAAAGGCGCGGCGGAACCGGCGTATTTTCAAAATAAAGCGTAACTTTCGACGCGCCGAGAAACCGGCAATGAAGCGGGCGCTTGAGTTCCACGGCGCAAACGCTTTGAAGCCGAAAGACATGGTGCGTTTTATAAACGATGGCAGAGCGCGTACACAGCGCACCATCACGCACGCAAAAGCCGGTGCTCATCCACAGCACAGCCGAGGCTGTGCCGAACACGCATAAGAGAAGCGCATCTTGATACAGCGCATCAAAAAACGCGCCGAATTCAAACGAGAGCGCGGCGCGCGCCAGCGGAATCAGACACACCAAAAGCCCGTATCGAAAAAAACGAAAGGCGTACAGCGGGTGAAACCGCCGCCAAGAGGCAGAGTTTGAAGCATTCATGAAGTTTCCTCCAAGGCAAAGCGGCGTGCGAGCGCCGCCGCATCACGCAAAGAAAGCCCGAACACAATGCACACCCCGCCGCTGAACGACAGCACAAAAACGCCGGTGCGCGAAAGGCGCCCCAGCGGTGTGCGAAGCACGGTACAGCCCGTGATAAATCGCAGAGGAATGTGCTGTTTCAAAAAGAAAATACGGCCTGCGCGCACGGTGAGGCGGCGCTCGTCAACGTGCACGCGCGTGCTTCTCACGGACGGCATAACCAGCAGAAAGCAAAGCGCCGTCCACCCGATGAGAACCAGCACATTCAGGCCGAAAAGAGCGGTGAAAATCACCGCGCCCAAAAGCGCCGCCCAAACGGCGGCCACGGCGCCGCCGCGCCAAGTCGCCTGTACCTGCATGGTGATCTCCCCCGCTTTCTTGATACAAAGTGAAAGCCCGGAGGCTTTTATCCGCGCCGCGCCCCTTTTCCGGGATGGAATGCGGAAAGATCCCACGCGAGCGCCAGTTCGTGAAACGCTGTGTTTTTGGCTAAAACCAGCACGCGGTCACCGGTGATAAGCGTTGTGGAACCGCGCGGAATGAGCAGCTGGCCGTCGCGCGTGACGCTGATGACAACCACATCGCCGGGAACAGGCAGTTCCGCCAAGGTTTGCCCATTGTGCGGAAAGCTTTCCTCGATGATGATTTCCGTCAGCGACGCGGTGCCGCTGGCGAGGCTGAGCACCTGCTGAATGGCGGCAGTTTCCACTTCGCGCTCGATGATGCGCGAAAGGTTATCGGTGGCGGAAACAGCGATATCAACGCCGAGTTGTTTTAAAATCTCGGCGTTTTTGGGGTTGTTGACGCGCGCGACGGTTCTTTTTACGCCGAACACCTTTTTTGCCAGTTGGCAGGCAACAAGGTTGTTTTCATCGCGCCCGGTCACGGCAACCATCGCTTCGCACGTTTCCAAATGGGCGCTTTCCAAAACCTCGGCAACCGTGCCGTCGCCTAAAATCACGTGAAGATCCAAGCTGTCGGCCAAATGACAGCACAGCTCGGAGCTGAGTTCAATAACCATCGGCGTATGGCCGTGTTCCAGCAGTGTTTTTGCCAGATAATAACCTACTTTGCCGCCGCCTACAATACATACACGCATAAATGCACTTCCCTTTCTGTTCACACTGCACAAGAGCGAACGGCACACTCAGTCCGCCAGCTCGCTGTAAATAATGCGGTCACCTTCGCTGATGCGCAGGCTGGGCGTCATCAGCTCCATCAGGCCGTTTGCGTGCAAAAGCCCGAATACCAGCATGCCCTCGCGCGGGGGCGTAATTTCCAGCGCCAAGTGTCCCGCCATTTCGTCCGAGGCCGGCACGGTGGAAAACAGTGCCGTGGAAGAGCCGAAGGCCACGCTCTGCTCGTCGGCGTCATCTTCCAAAAGGCGCGACAAAAGCGCGTTGGCTGTTAAGTTCGTACTGCAAACGGTGCGCATGCCGAAATGGGTGGCGTAAATATTTTTCGTAGCGGGGTCAGCCAAACGAGTGATGACTTTCGACACATGGAAAATATCGCGCGCAATCTGCGAAACCATTAAGTTGGTGGTGTCGTCGCGCGTGACGGCCGCTACGGCGTCGCACGATTCAATGCCCGCAGAGCGCAGCACGTCCACGTCGATGGGAACGCCCGCAACGGCCATGCCGGTAAAAGGCGGGTGCATGGTGGAGAGAGCCTCAATATTGGCGGGGTTTGAGTCGAGCACGGAAACGTCGTGCCCAAGCTTTTCCAAAAGAGAAACGAGGTGCTGCCCAACGCGCTGGCAGCCGACAATCAGCACATTCATGGTAAATCTTCTTTCTGTTTGATGTTTTATTCCGGGGACGGGAAGTGAAACTGTGCGCGTTTCACAAAGAAATGCGCGGAGTGAAGAAAACGTGTTTTCCGCCTGCGAACGCCCGGACACTTCCCTGTTTTCACAAACGCCCGAAACGGTACGTTTTCCCCATTATAAAGCCAAACGAGCGATTAAGCAACACGGACATGCGTTCAAATTTCAGAAAATCCGATTTTTTTGAGGGAAAGGCACAGCGGCGGGGCGCGGCCGGGTATGGCAGCGGCCTTTTTCTTTCGCGCCGATACGAAAGAGGGGCTTTAGAGGATTCCTTTTAGAAAAATGGCGCAAAGCGTCGAATTTTTTCGCTTCTCCCCTTGCTCTTTGGCTGTGTGCGTTGTATAGTATTACACGGCTATATTATTACACCGAAGGCGCCCATGCAGACAGGCGCTGTCAAAGGAATTTTACACGCGCCGCGGCTAAACGCGCGCAGCTGTCCCGCCAAGGGGCAGAAAAACAAGGAGGTACCCCTTATGAAGCATCTTGTCAGTCCGCTGGATTTTTCCGTGCCCGAACTGGAGTCATTACTGGCTCTGGGCGAAAAGATCATGGACAACCCCGAACAATACGCCCACTGCTGTGCGGGAAAAAAGCTGGCAACCTTGTTTTTTGAGCCGAGCACGCGCACGCGTCTTTCGTTCGAGGCTGCGATGCTCGATTTGGGCGGCAGTGTGCTCAGCGTATCGTCCGCGGCTTCTTCCTCGGCCTCCAAGGGCGAAAGCATTGCCGACACGATGCGCATTGTGGGCAATTATGCCGATGTGATTGCCATGCGCCATTACCAAGAAGGCGCGGCGGCACAGGCGGTTCGCTATGCGCTGTGCCCTGTGATCAACGCAGGCGACGGCGGCCATCTGCACCCCACGCAGACCTTGACCGACCTTTTGACCATCCGCCGCAAAAAGGGCAAGTTTGACGGGCTGGTGATCGGCCTTTGCGGCGACTTGAAATACGGCCGCACGGTGCATTCGCTCATCCGCGCCATGATGCGCTATGATAATGTGCGCTTTGTGCTCATTCACCCGCGCGAGCTGGCACTGCCGAGCTATATTGAAAATGAAATGCGCGCAAAGGGCTGTGCATTTGAGTATTACGAGCGCCTCGAAGACGCGATGGACAAGCTGGACGTTTTGTATATGACGCGTGTGCAGCAAGAGCGTTTTGCCGACCGCGACGAATATCTCAGATTGCGCGACAGCTATATTCTCGATACGGCGAAAATGGCGCTTGCCAAAGCGGACATGATTGTCCTGCATCCCCTGCCCCGCGTCAACGAAATTGCGCCGGACGTGGACGACGATCCTCGCGCGTGCTACTTCTATCAGGCACTTTGCGGAAAATTTGTGCGCATGGCGCTCATTCTCACCTTGCTGGAAGAAGCCGGAGAAAAAACGCTTGGCGCGCCCGCGCGTCCTTTGCCCGCAAACGCCGCCCTCACCGACCGCGTGTGCAGTAACCCCACCTGCGTGACACAAACGGAGCAGGGGATTTTGCGTGCGGCGGTAAAGGATGGACAAATCGAGCGGTGTTATTACTGTGAACATGAATTATAATTCATAAAAAGTGAATATTTAAATAATTTGGGACGTGTGTTGGTGCGCATGGCGCTTCACTTTAAAACAATGTTCTTTGAACCATGCAAAAAAGCAGGGCGGAAAGTGCTTTTCAAAAGCGCTCTCTCGCCCTGCTTTTTCTTTTCAAAATTTGAACGGTGCGGCTTCGGCGTTTTTTAAAATTCGCCGCGGTCGCGCAGAAGCTTCAGCTTTAAGATGGCCACGGCGGTTTTGGAATCGGAAATTTCGCCGGAGAGCACCTTTTCTGCCGCTTCGTCCAAAGGCAGTGTAAACACGGACAAAAACTCATCGGGGTCTAAGTTCTGGCTGACATCCTTCAAATTTTTTGCCCCGTAAATCCAAATGATTTCGTTGCAGTAGCCGCAGGTGGGAATCACCGTGCCGAGGTCGCGGTATTCGCCCGCAGAAACACCGGCTTCTTCCGCCAGCTCGCGCCGCGCTGCATCAAACGGGTTCTCCCCTTTTTCCAGCTTTCCGGCGGGAATTTCAATCAGTTCTTTGCCCAGTGCATAGCGATACTGACGCACAAGGTAGATTTCGCCTTTGTCGTTCAAAGCGGCTACGGCTGCGCCGCCGTTGTGGTGCACGACCTCGCGCGTGGAGGTGTGTCCGTTTTCCAGCTGCACGGTGTCGCGTGTGACGCGAATCACCTTTCCTTGAAAAATTTCCTCTTCGGAAAGCTGTGTTTCAAAATGTGCCATGTTTATTCCCCATCCTTTTGGCTGTTTTTTTCTCATTCTTTCATCTAAGATGCAGTGCGCGCAGTGATTATGCCTTTTTTTGTGCGGCGTCCTCTTGTTCGTTTTCGGCAGGCTGCGGGACAAAGCAGTACACCTCGGTGATATGGCGCTCGTCAGACGCCATCACGCGAAAGCACACGCCGCCCCAGGTGATTTCCGGGTGTTCGTCCTCGTCGGGAATGCGGCCGAGCTGGTCTGCCACAAGGCCGCCCACGGTGTCGGGCTCTTCCTCGTCGTCCTCGTCCGGCTCGGGCAGCGTTTTGCCCAGCATATCAAACAATTCCTCTAAATCGGCTTCTCCGACGGCTTTCACGCCGTTTTCAAACGCACGCAGGGGCGCTTCTTCGTTGTCAAATTCGTCCTGCATGTCGCCGACAATTTCCTCTAAGATATCCTCCATGGTGACAAGGCCGGACGTACCGCCGTATTCGTCAATCACGACTGCAATCTGCGTGTGCATGTGCTGAAACTGCACCAAAAGCCGTCCTGCCGGGCAAGTTTCCGGCACAAAAATGGCTTTGCGCATAAATTTTGATACACGCAAAGTACTGCGCTCGGGAGAACCCTTGTATTATTTTGCGCACCGCAAGCGAGCGGAGCGGCGCCGCATCCTTCGGCTTTCGGCCTTTCAAATACGGTTTTTTACTATTTTACAGCTTTTTCCAAAGGGTGTCAAATAAAGCTCCGGCGCCGCAGGGCCGGGCGAAAGCAGAGTGGATTTGTCAGGTGCAATCCACAGTGCGGAATTCTGCCGGATATTCTTTACTTTTTTGAAAAAATTTGATAAAATAGCGATGAGCGCGATACAGAAACGAACCCCTTTCCCTGCCGACGGGAGCGCCGGGTCTGCGGTGCACGTGGCCACAGAGCCGTCGTCAACCGCCCGCCGGACGCAAAGGAAAGGGCCCGGCGCCTGTTTCTGTCTCAAATAAACAATTGAACCGGAGGAAGAAAAATGCCTAGATCGAAAAAATCTATGGACGGCAACACCGCTGCGGCACATGTAGCTTATGCCTTCACCGAAGTTGCCGGTATCTACCCCATTACCCCGTCCAGCCCCATGGCAGACATGGTGGACCAGTGGAGCGCGGCACATCAGAAAAACATTTTCGGCACGGAAGTACACGTGGTGGAAATGCAGTCTGAGGCCGGCGCCGCAGGCACCGTGCACGGCTCCTTGGCAGCTGGTGCGCTGACCACTACCTTCACGGCGTCTCAGGGCCTGCTCTTGATGATCCCCAACATGTACAAAATTGCGGGTGAGCTGCTGCCCAGCGTGTTCCATGTTTCCGCCCGCACCGTTGCGAGCCACGCGCTGAACATCTTCGGCGATCACTCCGACGTTTACGCCTGCCGTCAGACCGGCTTTGCCATGCTGGCCGAGTCCAACCCGCAGGAGGTTATGGACCTCGCTCCCGTGGCACATCTGGCAGCTTTGGAGGGTCGCGTGCCCTTCGTCAACTTCTTCGACGGTTTCCGCACCTCTCACGAGATTCAGAAAATCGAGGTTTGGGACTATGCCGACCTGAAAGAAATGACCAACATGGATGCGGTCAAGGCTTTCCGCGAGCACTCCCTCAACCCCAACTACCCCACCATGCGCGGCTCCCACGAGAACGGCGACGTGTTCTTCCAGCATCGTGAGGCCTGCAACAAATACTACGAAGCTTTGCCCGAAATCGTTGAGAAATACATGGGCAAAATCAACGCAAAGCTCGGCACCAACTATCAGCTGTTCGAGTACTACGGCGCTGCCGACGCTGACCGCGTGATCATCGCTATGGGCTCCATCTGCGACGTGGCTGAGGAAGTCATCGACTACCTGAACGCACACGGCGAGAAAGTCGGTATCGTAAAGGTTCGTTTGTATCGTCCGTTCCGCGCCGACAAGCTGCTGGCTGCGATCCCCGCAACTGCAAAGAAAATTGCTGTGCTCGACCGCACCAAAGAGCCGGGCGCTTACGCAGAGCCTCTGCACCTCGACGTCATGAGCGCGTTTGCTGAGGCTGGCCGCGAGGCTACCATCATCGGCGGCCGCTACGGTTTGGGCTCCAAGGACACTCCGCCGTCCAGCGTATTCGCTGTGTACAAAGAGCTGACCAAAGACGCTCCGAAGAGCCGCTTCACCATCGGCATCAACGACGACGTTACCTACCTGTCCCTCGAAGAGGAGGTTTCCCCCAACACCGCAGCAGAAGGCACCAAAGAGTGCAAATTCTGGGGTCTTGGCGGCGACGGTACCGTTGGTGCGAACAAGAACTCTACGAAGATCATCGGTGACCACACCGACAAATACATCCAGGCATACTTCCAGTATGACTCCAAAAAAACCGGCGGCGTGACCATCAGCCACCTGCGCTTCGGCGATCACCCCATCCGCAGCCCGTACTACATCAACAAAGCGGACTTCGTGGCTTGCCACAACCCGTCCTATGTTGTGAAGGGCTACAAGATGGTGAACGACGTTAAGGACGGCGGCGTGTTCATGATCAACTGCCAGTGGACCGACGAAGAGCTGGCACATCACATGCCCGCAGAAGCAAAGCGCTACATTGCACAGCACAATGTTCAGCTGTACACCATCAACGCCATCGACAAGGCAATCGAAATCGGTTTGGGCAAACGCACCAACACCATTTTGCAGTCTGCTTTCTTCGCACTGGCAAACGTTTTGCCGCGTGAGGATGCGCTGCGCTACATGAAGGAAGCTGCCGAAAAGACCTTCGCAAAGAAGGGCCAGGCCATTGTTGATATGAACTGGGCTGCGATCGACGCAGGCTTTGATGCTTATCACAAAGTTGAGATTCCCGCAGACTGGGCAAATGCACAGGATGCTGCTGAAGCTGATACGCTGTCCGGCAACCCCGCTACCGTTGAAATGGTCAAGAATGTGATGAACCCCATCGACAAGATGGACGGCGACAGCCTGCCGGTTTCCGCATTCGAGAAATATGTTGACGGCCAGTTCGAGCAGGGCGCTTCCGCTTACGAGAAACGCGGCGTTGCTGTGACCGTGCCTGAGTGGGATGCAGAGAAATGTATCCAGTGTAACCAGTGCGCTTATGTCTGCCCGCACGCTACCATCCGTCCGTTTGCTCTGACTGCTGACGAGGCTGCAAAAGCTCCGGAAGGCTTTAAGAGCAAGAAGATGACCGGCAAGGGCTGCGAAGACTATGTCTTCACCATGGCGGTTTCTCCGCTGGACTGCATGGGCTGCGGCGTTTGCGCAGGCGTTTGCCCGGCTCCCGGCAAGGCTCTGACCATGGTTCCGCAGGAAACCCAGCAGGCACAGCAGGCTGTGTTCGGCTACTGCGTGGACAACATCGACAAGAAACCCGGCATGATGGCAGAAACCACCGTCAAGGGTTCTCAGTTCAACCAGCCGCTGCTTGAGTTCTCCGGCTCCTGCGCAGGCTGCGCCGAGACGAGCTATGCACGCCTGATCACTCAGCTGTTCGGCGAGCGTATGTATATCTCCAACGCAACCGGTTGTTCCTCCATCTGGGGCGGCCCGGCTGCTACTTCTCCGTACACCCGCAACCGTTTGAGCGGCCGCGGCCCCGCTTGGGCAAACAGCCTGTTCGAGGACAACGCTGAGCACGGCTTCGGTATGTACCTCGGCCAGAAGGCTCTGCGTGACAACCTGATTGCCATTGCAAAAAAGCTGGCTGAAACCTCCAGCGACGATGCGCTGAAGGCTGCTGCACAGGCTTACGTTGACACTGTGGACGACGGCAAAGCCAACACTCCGGCTGCTGACGCTTTGGTGGCAGAGGCTGAAAAGCACGCTGCTTCCTGCGACAAGTGCAAAGAGCTGGTTGACAAGAAGAACTACCTCGCTAAGAAATCCGTTTGGATCTTCGGCGGCGACGGCTGGGCTTATGACATCGGCTTCGGCGGTTTGGATCACGTTCTGGCTTCCGGCGAGGACGTCAACGTGATGGTATTCGACACTGAGGTTTACTCCAACACCGGCGGTCAGGCTTCCAAGGCCAGCCAGATCGGTCAGGTTGCTCAGTTTGCTGCGGCTGGTAAGGCCATCGGCAAGAAGAGCCTGGCTGAGATCGCTATGAGCTATGGCTACGTTTATGTGGCACAGATTGCGATGGGCGCAGACCAGAACCAGACCATCAAGGCCATTGCTGAGGCTGAGAGCTATCACGGCCCGTCCCTCATCATCGGTTATGCACCCTGCGAGATGCACGGTGTTAAGGGCGGTATGACCAACTGCCAGAATGAGATGAAGCGTGCGGTTCAGGCCGGCTACTGGCACAACTTCCGCTTCGATCCGCGCAAGAAGGCAGAGGGTCAGAACCCGTTCACGCTGGACTCCAAGGCTCCCACTGCGGACTACAAAGAGTTCATCGAGAGCGAGACTCGTTACAGCCGCTTGCAGCGTGCGTTCCCCGAGCGTGCCGCAGAGCTGTTTGAGACAGCCGCTGGCGCAGCGAAGGATCGCTATGCATACCTGAGCAAGCTGACAAAGCTGTATGCTCCCGACGCTGAATAAGCAGCGGTCTTTTGCAAAGGCTTTGCAGTCTTGTAACACTGTAATATAAGCAAGCCCCCGGACTTCGGTTCCGGGGGCTTGTTTGCATTTTCGGCATCAGCGTGTACTTGTGTTTGGAAAACGGGCCGGAAAATTTTCGTACGATATGGCGCCATAGCTTTAAGCTGTCAATGATGCAATGCGCCTGAAAAACGCTGCAGAGCGAATTTTTCCTTTTTGAAAAAAACTTTTGTTTTTTAATGTTCCTTTCATCTGACGGAGGTATTCTAAGAACAGAAAATGAATTAGAAAGCGAGGAATCAACGATGGCAGACGAGAAAAAACAAGAAATTATTGTGACAGGAGAAGTTCAAGAGGAAAGCGGCTCTGCCGGAGAAACGCAGAAAGAAAGCGGGCAGAATACACAGACGGTGCACACCGAAACGAAAACCGACGAAAAAAAGCGCTGGAATTTTTCCGGCTTTGGCGTAAAAAAGTGGGTGGCTCTTGCGGCGGCGGTGCTGGTGGTATGCGGGATTCTCAGCCTGATCTTTCGGGTAGACCTGCCGCGGGCACAGCAAATTGCCCAGCAGGCGGCGGGCGGACAGGCGCAGATTATTTCGCAGGAAATTGACAGTGATTTTTTATTTTTTAACGAATACTCGTTTGAACTTGTAACGGCAGATGGCGTTTATTGTGAGGTAGAGCTGGATGCATTCGGCAATGTAACATCCATTGAACAGGAGGGCTGGCGCAGGTAAGCAGAAAAACGGATCAAAAGCGCCCCTTGTTTTCCACAACACAGGAAAAATTGTGGAAAACAAGGGGCGCTTTTTACATGACATCCATTAAATCAAACAAGGCGCGCTGTTGTTTTTCGGTTAAGCGCGACCAGCGCTCTAAAAGCTGCTTTTGAGAGTCGGTTAGACAAACGGCGGTATTTTCTTCGGCAAAGAGCTGAGAGAGTGTGATGCCGAATGCAGCGCAAATTTTTTCTAAAGACGGCACGCTGGGAACCATGTCTTTATGATACCAAGAAGAAATTGTAGACTGCGGCAAACCGGAGCGTTCGGCAAGCTCATATTCCGTCCAGCCGCGAGTTTCTCGATGAGCGGTGATGACCGATAAAATGTTTTTCATTTGACACACTCCTTTCTTGTGTGCTTTATTGTGTGCTTTATGTTATCCATTATGATAGCACAAATAAAGCCCAAAAGCGAGGGAAAGTCGAAATCACACAGCGGCATAAACACACGGAAAAGGGCAAGGATATGCAACGGCTTTGCTTTTTGCGCGACGGCAGCTAAAGTGCAGAAAAACGGCGCAAAATATGTCGGAAAAGCAACGAAATTTGATTTTTCGGCGTGAAACTGATATGATAAAACTAACCATAAAATGAAACAGCGGTGTAAAAGCAGGCTTTGCCGGCGTGTCCCATGGAGGGCATACAGTCAAAAGGAGTTGAAACAATGAATCAGCGGATGAAAAATTTTGCGCTTGACATTGGCGCTGACGTGATTGGCAGCATTTTGTTTGCCGCCGGCATTTATACGTTTGCCGGTGCGGGAGAGTTTGCTCCGGGCGGTATTTCCGGCCTCGCGCTCATCATCAACCACCTTTGGGGCCTGCCGATTGGTATTACTTCTCTTGCGCTCAATGCACCGATTATTTTGTTTAGCTTTCGTCTGCTTGGCCATCGTTTTTTCTTAAAAAGCATTCGCACCATGATTATGAATACCTTTTTTGTAGACGTTGTATTCACACACATTCCCATGTATAAGGGCGACCGTCTGACGGCGGCACTCTTTGCCGGTGCGCTCCTCGGCGCGGGCTTAGCGGTTATTTATATGCGCGGCTCTTCCACGGGCGGCGCGGACTTTTTGATTATGTCGGTGAAAAAACTGCGTCCGCATTTGTCGCTCGGACAAGTGACGATGGTGCTGGATTTGCTGATTATCTTACTGGGCTGGCCCGTTTTCGGCGACATGGATTCTGTTTTATACGGCATTGTGGCGGCGTTCGCCACCTCGATCATCATTGATAAAGTAATGTACGGCATGGGCGCCGGAAAATTGGTGCAGATTATCACGAATGACGGCGCGGCTGTTGCACGAGCGGTTTCCGACGCGACAGAGCGCGGCTCTACGCTCATCCGCGCGGTAGGTGCGTATACGGGACAAAACCGGGATGTGCTTTTGTGTGCATGCAGCAAGTCAGAGGCATACAAGGTTCGCTCCGCGGCGCACAGCGTTGACCCGGACTGTTTTGTCATGATTACGGAAACCAGCGAGGTATTCGGAGAAGGATTTTTACAGCCAAAAGACGAAAAGTGACAAGGCTTACTTGTACGCATAGGCGCGGTGTGGTAAAATGAGTAGAATACCGCACCGTGCTTTCTTTTCGGGCAATCGGCATTGGAGGCACCGAAAGCGCAGGGCTAGGCTTCAAAAGCCAAGAGTTTTGAAACCGGCGGCGGTGTGGGTAAAGAAAAAACTTTTCGATGAAAAGCGTATTTTTTAAGAAAGTCAGCATCGTTTTTCCGAGAGTTCACCGTTAGAACCCGGAAAGACTGAATTCGGGATGCCGTGCGCTGCGCAGCATGGCTTTGGAGGGATACCATGACAACACGGGAGCCTGTTTCACAGCAGGCCATGCGCCGGAGTGCGCGGCGCTGGGCGGCGCGTTTGTGCGCGGCCGATGTGCGTTATGATGAACATGCGGACATTTTGCGCACAGCGGCAGAGTTTGCCGCTGTGATGGAACAGCGTCGTTTTTTGCCGCAGTTTTTTGTGCGCCAGGCAGAAGAAACCATGGTAGACTGCCGTTTGCCGCAGGAGTGGCCGGAGGAGCGGGGCGACCTTTATGCGCGCCCCATGGAGCAGCGCCGCGGCGTTTGGTTTCCCGGCATGGCCGAGCGGGACCATCCGCTGCCCGCAATGGGAACGCTGGATATTCCACCGCTGGAGGGGCGCCAGCCTTTGCTTCCGGCAGAAGGAAGTGCGCTGGGAGCTGTGAATTTGGCGGCTCATTTAACGAAGGGCGGCCGCCTGGACTATAACAGATTGGCCCGAACCATACATACGGCGGTGCACCTTTTGGATAACGCGATTGATGTATCGGAATATGCCGACAGCCGCCAAAGCCGCCTGACGCGCGCAACGCGCCGCATTGGCATTGGGATGATGGGCTTAGCAGAAGTACTGCGTGCAAAAGGTGTTTCTTATGATTCCGAAAAGGCGCGCAAAACGGCGCAGCAGCTGGCAAAGGTGATTGACGAGCAGGGCAGGCTTGCTTCCCAGCGGCTGGCCGGAAGACGCGGCCCGTTTCCGCTCTTTACAGAAAGCCGGCAAAACAACGGCGCACAGCGGCGCAACAGTGCCGTTACCGCAACCGCGCCGAACGAGGTTCTTGCCGCGATCTGCGGCGTAACGCCCGGGATTTCCGCCGATTGTGCAGTGAGCGCGCAGGCATGTGTCAAAATGCAGGCGGCGGTGCAGCGTTATACAGAAGGGAATGTTTATTTGCCGATTCCGGCGAAAACAAAAGAGCAGATGCAGGAACTGTGCACGATGGGATATCTGCTGGGATGCAAGAGCATTGAAGCCGATGTCTGCGAGCCTGTGGAGATTCCCGATTTTTTGAAGGATTGTCAACCTGAGAGAGAAACACAAGAAATTGCACCCGAAAAACCGCAGTCTGCGCTAAGGCAGGAAATGCCGCATTTTTGCCCTGCATGCGGCCGCGCGCTCAGAAAAAGGCAGATTGTACCTGTATGTGAGGAATGCGGCCCGCTGATGTGCTTGCAGACAGTGGAGAATATGCAATAAAAATCTATTTATTTTTGATGTAAAGCAATCGAAAAGTTGTGAATTTCAAAAAGAAAATTACAAATAGGATTTCAACTTTTCCACAGAGTTTTACACTATGTATAGCTTGTACACGGAAAAACCTGTTGAAAACTTCGTGGAAAGTGTTAAAAACCCCGTGAAAAACAATCGGTTTTCCACGATGAGCTTGGGGAAAATTGAAATTGGCACTACAAAACGTTGAAAAAGCGAAGTGGTAAAAAACAGAGCACACAACAAGTTATATTTTTTACATGAGATAAAAAGATAAAATGCGTTGACTGACGCAAAGTAAGGAGAGATGGCGATGAATCGTTGGCTGAATCAGCTGGAACGCAAGGCAAGGGGCGTTTGTATTCAAAATTTGGCGCTGGTGCTGGTGGTTGGCCAGTTGATGGTGTATCTTTGCATGGCAATGCTGCCGACCCTCAACTTGGGGCTGAGATTAAGTTTGATTACCCCTTATGTGCTGCAAGGGGAAGTTTGGAGGCTTGTCACGTTTTTGTTTGTTCCGCCTTCGGGCAATGTGATTACGCTTGTGCTTTCTTTGTATTTTCTTTATTTGGTGGGCCACGCGCTGGAGCAGACATGGGGCGACTTCCGGTTTAATGTGTATTATTTTATCGGTGCACTCGGCGCAATTGCAGCGGCGTTTTTAGGCGGCTGGGGAACAACTTACTACCTGAACTTATCTCTCTTTTTCGCTTTTGCCGTTTTATATCCCAATTTTCAAGTGCTGCTCTTTTTCATCATTCCCATTAAAATGAAATATCTTGCGGCGCTTTCCGGCGCGATGTGCCTGTTCACGGTGCTGTTCGGCAGCTGGGCTGAGCGCTGGGCCGTACTTTTTGCACTTGCCAATTTCTTTTTGTTTTTCGGCGGCGACTTTATTGCCACGGTGCGCAGGGAAATCACTTATCACCGCACGCGCAGCAACTGGCGCAACAACAATCGCGGCGGCTGGTAAAGGGCAAACCTAAAGTTTACAATTTCTGCAAACAATGATATAATGAAGCAAGGGATTTTCGTGTTGAGATTCCCTTGTCAACAAAATAAAATTTCACTGACGAGGAGTGTGTGATACATGAAACTGATTACTGCGATTGTCAATAAAGAGGATTCCGGCGCGGTGTGTAATGCGCTGACGAAAGGCGGCTTTTCCGTTACAAGACTTTCTACCACGGGCGGCTTTTTGATGGCCGGAAATATGACGCTTCTCATCGGTACGGAAGATGACAAGGTGGACGAGTGCTTGAAGCTGATTGCTTCCTGTGCAAAACAGCGCAAGGAAGTGGTGCCCAGCACCGCATCTTACGGCATCGGCGTAACAACGGCGTATCCGCTGGAAGTTACCGTCGGCGGCGCGACCGTCTTTGTCACCAACGTAGAGCGTTTTGAAAAACTTTGATGCCGTTCATGTTAGAACGGCTCATTGGAAATAAAACCGTCAAGCAAGGGCTTTTGGCTGCAATGCAAAGCGGGCGGCTTGCGCACAGCATCCTTTTTTGTGCAGAAGAGGGGTGCGGCGCAGGCTTCGCCGCGCGCTGCCTTGCAGCCGATTTTCTGTATCCGGACGCCCCGCAGAGCGCGGCCCGCGTGATGGAGGGAAAAAGCCCTGATGTGCTGGTGCTGGAGGGAAGCGGCGCAGCCGGGGATATTAAAATTGACGATGTGCGCGCGGTGCGCCGCGAGGTGTATGCAACGTCGCTTTCTGCCGCCGGGCGCGTGGTCATCGTCAAAGGCGCACACCGGCTGAACGCCTCCAGCGCAAACGCACTGCTCAAAGTGATGGAAGAGCCGCCGGAAGGCGTGCTGTTTTTGCTGACTGCGCCGGATGAGGCTTCGGTGATGGCGACCATCAAAAGCCGGTGCTGTATCTATACGCTTGCGCCCGTTTCACAAGAGGAGTGTGAGCGTGAGGTGCTTCGGCTTGTGCCGCACGCGCAGGATGTCCCGGCGCTTTGCCGTGCGTTCGGCGGACGCATCGGAAGCGTGGTGCGTGTTTTGACCGATGAGAGTCAGCAGAAAATTTTGGAAACTGCCCGGCACATGATGCGCGCCGCAGCAGAAAACCGAGAGTATTTGCTGCTTGCCGCAGCTGCCGCGTATGAAAAAGACAGGCCAGCCGCCCAGCGGCTTTGCGCAGTTTTGGCACAGCTTTGTGCCGCAGAGCTTTTCAGCGGCGAAACGCTTGCGCCGGGCATGGCTGCGCGCATGGTAAAAGCGTGCGGCGAGGCGCACCGGCAGCTTTCGGCAAATGTGAATGCCAAGGCGGTTTGGAGCGTATTTGCGGCGGCGGTGTGCGCTTGAAAAGCAAAGATTGGATGATTCCGAAAGGATTGGATCTATGAAAAAAGTAGTCGGCGTCCGCTTTAAAAAAGCGGGAAAAATTTATTATTTTGCACCGGGGGATCTCGAGATTCACGAGGGCGATTATGTCATTGTGGAAACGTCCCGCGGGCTGGAATGCGGCGAGGTGGCGCAGGGAATCCACGAGATTATTGACGCCAAAGCGGTGAAAGCGCTGAAAAACGTGGTGCGCATTGCGGATGATGTCGACATCCGCCGTATGAAAAAGAACAAAGAGGAAGAAAAGCGTGCGTTTGCCGTTTGCGAGGAGCGCATTGCCCACCACAAGCTGGAGATGAAGCTGGTAGACGTGGAGTGCACGCTGGACCGAAGCAAAATTCTGTTTTACTTTACGGCGGACGGACGCGTCGATTTCCGTGAGCTCGTGAAGGATTTGGCTGCGCAGTTTCACACTCGCATTGAACTGCGTCAGATCGGCGTGCGCGACGAAAGCCGCATGGTGGGCGGCCTTGGCATTTGCGGACAGCCGTTTTGCTGCAGCCGGTTTTTAAAAGATTTTCAGCCGGTTTCCATTAAAATGGCAAAAGAACAGGGCCTGTCGCTGAACCCTTCCAAAATCAGCGGCGCATGCGGACGTTTGATGTGCTGTCTTGTCTATGAACAGCCCGCATACGATTATTTAAACAAAGTTACGCCGGGCGTGGGCAGCATTGTGAAAACACCGGACGGTGTGGGCAGTGTGGTGGAAGTGAATGTCATTTCCGGAAACCTGCGCGTGAAGCTCGACCCGCCCTCTACCGCCATTAAAACCTACCACAAAAAGCAGTGCCAGTACTTGCGCGGCGGCAAACGTGCGCCTTTGCCCGAAGACGACACCTGACGTTGCACAAGGCTGACAAAACAAGACTGCAAAGGGCTTGAATTTGTCGAAAATCTTTGGAAATCCCCTTGAAAAATTAAAACTTTATGATAAAATATTAGGTAACGTCAAGGCGGGTATCTGCCTGCTTTTGCGGCATTCGGGGTCAGTCCGCGCCTACTGCCCGAAATGTGAAATCATGTTATGAACTGCGCGGAGAAAAGGATGGAAAGTTATGGCTTATAAAATCAGCGACGATTGCATCTCCTGCGGCACTTGTGCCGGTGCTTGCCCCGTGAGCGCTATCTCTGAGGGCGAAGGCAAATACGTGATCGATGCGGATACCTGCATCTCCTGCGGCACCTGCGAAGGTGAGTGCCCCGTGAGCGCAATCTCTGCGGAGTAATCATCACAAAGAAAACAAGGCGGGCTTTTTGAAAAAGCCCGCCTTGTTTTTCGTGGAAACTACGGCCAAAAGGAGAATCACATGAACCGTGAAAGCCTTGTAAACGGAACGGGGGTCTACTGCACCGATTCTTACCGCTTTGGGCAGGATGCTTTGCTTTTGGCGCACTTCAGCCGTGTGCGCACAAGAGAGGCCGCGGCGGACTTCGGCACGGGCTGCGGGGTAATTGCCTTGTGGTGGCATGACCGCGGACACAAAGGGCCTTGCCTTGCCGTCGATTTGCAGGCCGAAGGGCTGGCGCTTTTAGAGCATGCGCTTTCGGAAAACCAAGATGCAAAAAGCCATATTCATCCTCTTTGCGCCGATTTGCGCCGATTCCCGCGCGATGCATGGGACGAGCAGTCGCTGGATGTGATCGCGTGCAACCCGCCTTACTTTTCGGGCGGATACATCCGCCCGAATCCGGCGCGTGCGGCGGCGCGCCATGAGCTGACCTGCACGACGGCGGATGTGTGCCGGGCGGCATATCCTTTGTTAAAAGACGGCGGCAGACTGTGCTTATGCCAGCGCACGGAGCGCATGGCAGAAGTGCTCTGTGCGATGAGTGCCGCGCGCATTGAGCCAAAGCGTCTGCAAATGGTGGCGGCGCGCGCCGGAAAAGCACCGTGGCTCTTTTTGGTGGAAGGGCAGAAAAACCGGGCGCCCGGCCTGCGCGTTTTGCCCGAACTTGTGACGCAGACGGAAAATTTGCGCCCAAGCCCCGAAATATTGCACATTTACGGACAGACCCCGAAAGGAGAAAAGACATGAGCGGAACACTCTATATTGTGGCGACGCCGATTGGAAATTTATCCGACTTAACGCCCCGCGCCGCATCGACCTTTGAACAGGTTGATTTTATTGCGGCAGAGGACACGCGCGTGACAGTAAAGCTTTTAAACCATTTGGGAATTAAAAAGCCGATGGTGAGCTATTATGAGCACAATTTGAAAGAGCGCGGCGATCAGATTTTGGCGCGGATTGAAGCGGGGGAGTCATGTGCGCTTTGCTCCGATGCGGGGATGCCGGCAGTATCCGACCCGGGCGAACTGATTGTGAAAGATGCGCACGCAAGAGGAATCCGCGTGGTGCCCGTTCCGGCCGCGAGTGCGGCGGTGACGGCACTTTGTGTTTCGGGACAAATGACGGGGCGCTGGGTGTTTGAGGGCTTTTTGCCCACGAACCGCCGGCAGAAAAAAGAGCGCTTAGACGCTTTGCAAAACGAGGAGCGCACGGTGATTTTTTACGAAGCGCCCCACAAGCTGACAACGACGCTGGAGGATTTGGAAAAGGCGTTCGGGCCGGAGCGCTCTTTGACCATTTGCCGCGAGCTGACAAAGCTTCACGAGGAAGTGCGCGTGACAACCGTAGGGCAGGCGAATGCATACTACCGCGAAAACCCGCCGCGCGGGGAATTTGTGCTTGTAATGGCCGGAGCAGAGCCGAAAGCAGAAAAAGAAATGAGCCTTGAAGACGCGGTGGACTTCGCCCTGCAAAAGATAAAAGAAGGAATGAGCGCCACGGCGGCCGCCAAAGCGGCGGCAGCGGCTTCGCCGTTTTCCAAAAGTGAGATTTACAAAGCGTGTATCTCGAAAGGGGGCGACTGCGAATGAAATGGCTGGTAGTGTCGGACAGCCACGGAATGAGCGGCAATTTGTACGATGTGCTGGAGAGTCACCGCGATATTGAGGGATTGTTTTTCCTCGGGGACGGTTTGCATGATATCGAATATTTGAAAGGCACGCACCCTGACTTGAAGGTGTACGCGGTGTGCGGAAACTGCGACAAACCCGGCGCACCCACAGAGGGCATTGCCGATTGCGGCGGCGTGCGTGTACTTTATACGCACGGGCATATGTACGGCGTGAAATCTGCGCTCGGCCCGCTGTGCAGGCACGCCAAGGAACAAGGCGCGGCGGTGGCGCTGTACGGCCACACGCACAACCCGCTGTGCGGCACACAGGAGGGCGTACTGCTGGCAAACCCGGGCGCGCTGAGCCATTTTCCCATTCAATACGGCATTCTGACAGTGGAAAACGGCGTGGCGTCGTTTCAGCTGAGAATGGCATAAAGAAAAAGCCAAAACAAAATGCCGCCCGGCATTTTGTTTTGGCTTTGCTTTTTTAAAAAGGGAAGTGCCCTTGTGTGATGAAGCACAAGGGCACAAAAGGGGTATCTCTCTTGGTGTGAGGAGGAATCATGTACAGAGACCGGATTGCGGCTCCCGTTCTCTGCGTCACCTATTATATCTGTGAATTGAGAGAGGACTTTTACGCTTTTATGAATAAAGTGTAAAACCGAAAAAAGCTTTAAAAATCCGGAATAAACGGGAATTTTTTAAAGAAGAAAAGCACTCAATATTGCCTTGAGGCCCGCAGCAAAACCTGTGAACAGGTCTTCCTTGTTTTTAAGCACACTGATGCAAAAAGCTTTTTTTGGACCAAAGAAAACGGCGAACGTTTTTTAGATTTTTAAATCGTTTGGCCAGCTGTCATGCACTCGCGCAGCGCCTGTTCCGCTTTCTCTAAATCGACATGTTTATCCAAACGATATTTATCTTTTTCTAAAAGAGCGGCAAAGGTTTTCGGGGTGTGATGCCCTGTGCTGCGGGGAATGCCCAAAACAGCCTTCCGGTTTGTAAACACACAGACGGTTTCCACCGGAATATTTTTCAGCTTGGCGGCAAATAGGCAGTCGCGCACGACGCGCGTATCGGCCGCAGCGCGTGTAATGGGGTTTTCAAACGGAGTGCGCACATCCTTTTTGACACAGACCCACTCGTCGTCCGAAGCGCTGCCGTAAATTTCACCTGCCATGCCGTTGCAGGTGACTGCTAAGATGCCGAACGGGCCGAGAATCAGAAAATCAAGGTCGGCAAAGCGGCCGTTTTTCGCTAAATGAACCTCTTTCATTACGCGGCATCCGTTCTCACCCGCAAAGCGGCGTGCTGCCGCCAAAGGTTTTGCGGCACGGGCAGAAGCGGAAAGGTCTTTTGCAGGAGAGGAAATGCCGTTGTCCCGACGGTACAGCCAAAAAACAACTGCCGCGCTGACAGCGACAATGATGAGTGCGAAAATAGAAATGAAATCCAAAGTAAAGCCCTCCGTAAATTTTCTTAAGGGAGTTTTCTTTCCTTTAGAAAACCCCGGCTGGAATTCAGTATAACACAAAGCAAAAAAGATTGGCAATGCGCCAAAGAAAAAAGAGTGAAATAAAATAAAAAAAGGGGTTGACACAGCACAATGCGTATGATATTATAATAAGGCACTCAGCGGGGGTGTGAAACAAAATATGCGCTGGTAGCTCAGTCGGATAGAGTGTTTGGCTACGAACCAAAAGGTCAGGGGTTCGAATCCCTTCCAGCGCACCAAAAAGCTTCGTCTTGCAAAAGGCGGAGCTTTTTTGTTGTCGCAAGGCGAAAATGTTTTCTTGGAAAAAAAGAAGAAAGTATTTCTCGTAGTGCTTAAAAAATAAAAAAATAAAAATTTTTTCAAAAGACTCTTTCGTTTCAAAAAAAATGATTGATAACTGGTTACAAGAGCGGTTTCCGCACAAGGACGCCGGTAACGGCCGGGCGGAGCTGGGATGGACTTGCCTTTTCTTTGGTATCTGTTACCGCGCGCGGGAAAAAGGTAAGCCCGGAACAAAACCGTTTGAAGCAGGCAAGGAGCCTGCCAATTGATGAACAGGGCAAAACGCCCGAAACTAAGGAGGATTTTCTTATGGGTATGGTAGTAAGAACCAATACGATGGCGAACAACGCGTTCCGTCAGCTGGGCATGAACAACACGCAGGTTAGCAAGAGCTTGGAGAAACTGGCTTCCGGTTATCGCATTAACCGCGCTGGTGACGACGCTGCAGGCCTCGCCGTAAGCGAGAGCATGAAAGCTCAGATCAAGGGCCTCGAGGCTGCTTCTTCCAACAGCCAGGACGCTATCTCTCTGGTGCAGACTGCTGAGGGTGCTTTGACCGAAGTTCACGACATGCTGAACCGTATGGTCGAGCTGGCAACCAAAGCTGCCAACGGCACTTACACCGACGAGCAGCGCGGCAACTATCAGGATGAGATTTCTCAGCTGCAGGCCGAGATCGACCGTATTTCTCAGACGACCGACTTCAACGGTCAGAAACTGCTGAGCGGCGGCACCATGGCTACCAGCGGCTTGACCATGCAGGTAGGTACCACGAACGTCACCAGCAACCAGCTGACTGTGACCATTGCAAACATGGGCACTGCAAGCTTGGGTATCAGCTCCGTTAAGGTTAATGCTGTTACTTCTGCTCAGGCTGCGATCGCCGCGATCAACAAAGCTATCACGACGGTTTCCAAAACTCGTTCCGCTTTGGGTGCTATGCAGAACCGTCTGGAGCACACCATCAACAACTTGGATACTACCGCAGAGAACCTGAGTGCTGCAAACAGCCGTATCCGCGATACCGATATGGCAAAAGAGATGATGAAGTATACACAGATGAACGTTCTGGTTCAGAGCGCTCAGGCTATGTTGGCTCAGGCCAATCAGCAGCCGCAGTCTGTGCTCCAGCTGCTGCAATAATTTTTATTGCGCAGATGCTTCAAAGATACTCTTTGTAGTGAAAAGCACGAAAACCACACCGCGAAAGCGGTGTGGTTTTTTGTTTATCTCAGGTTTGATGAAAGCACATTCATCAATAGAAATTAAGAAGGAAAAGAAAAATAGGCGGTATGCGTAATGGCAACAGGGGGAAAAATGTCGGTTAATGAGAGGATACGGCTTTTTCCGCGAAGGTGTTATTCACAACGGCATCGAAGGCGGCGCGCTGCGAAAGCTCGCCTGCGCTTTCCATAACGGTTTGCAGGCGGTCAAAGCTTTCCTCGCTCATGACCGGGGTTTCACAATAGGCACCGACTTTCTGATAATTTTCCACGGCGCTTGTCAGCAATTCCAAATCGGTATCGGCAAAATGGGGAGCAACCAGCTTTGCCACTTCCTCGGCGGAATGGCTTTTCACCCATGCTTCGCCTTTTGCAACGGCGTTGGCAAAGCCCTGAATCAGCTCAGGATTTTCTTCCATGTAACTGCTTTTTGCAAAATAAGCGGTATAGGGCAAATCGCCGACGGCGTCGCCGACGGCGGCGACAATATAACCCTTGCCCTCGGCTTGAATGCTGCTTGCTGCCGGCTCAAACACGGTGACGTAGTCCGCGGTGCCGCCCAAGAATGCACCCGTCATATTGTCAAACTGCACGGAGGTATCCAAAAGCAGGTCGGCGGCGGGGTCGAGGCCGTTTTCTTTCAGCGCATATTCAAACGCCATATACGGAACGCCGCCCTTTCTGCCCGGCAGAATGTGGCTGCCTTTCAGCGACTGCCAAGTAAAGTCCGGCTGCTCGGTGCGGCCCACCAGCATGCTGCCGTCGCGCTTTGTCAGCTGGGCAAACACCTGCGGGTAGTCCTCTTTGCCCTCGTTATAAACATAAATGCAGGCTTCCGGCCCGGCAAGGCCGATATCCATGCTGTCGGATAAAACAGCGCTCATGACCTTATCTGCGCCGCCGCCGTTGGAAAGCTCGATTTCGATGCCTTCCTCCTCGAAGTAGCCCAGCTCCATAGCGGCATACTGCGGCGCGTAGAAAATGGAGTGTGTGACCTCGCATAAACGGACGGTTTGCAGGTCGCTTTTGGAGGAAGAACAGCCGGAAAGGGCGGCGGCGCACAGCGCCGCACCGAGAAAAAGGGAAATGGCTTTTTTCATAATGATTCTCCTTTGATGGGGGCGTTTTTTTGTCAAACGCCCGTGAATGTTCAGAAAGCTTTTAGCGGGAAGCAGAGCCGTAACGGCGGCGAACCGCCTTTTGCATCAGGCTGACGGCCTGATACATGGCGGCGGCGACAACGGAAAGAACGAGCACACCCGTCATGACGAGATCCATGCGGAACACCTGACCGCCGTACACGATAAGATAGCCAAGGCCCGCTTTGCTGACGAGAAATTCCCCGGCAATCACGCCGACAAGCGAAAGGCCGATATTGATTTTGAGAGAATTAAACAAGGTGTCTAAATTAGACGGAAAGACAATTTTCGTGAAAACCTGCCTGCGCGTTGCGCCGAAGGTGCGTGCCATTTTAATGGATTCGGGGTCCGTGTGGACAAAGCCTGCCAGCATTTCGAGCACGGTGACAATTAAGCTGATGGCAAGCGCCATGAAGATAATCGCGCCTGTTCCTGCGCCTGCCACGATAATAATAACAGGGCCGAGGGCAATTTTCGGCAGGCTGTTGAGCACCACAAGATACGGCTCGGCAACCCGTGCGATAAACGGCGACCACCACAAAATGATGGCGGCAAAAACGCCGATGACAACGCCCAGCAAAAAGCCGGTGAGCGTTTCGTAAACAGTGACGCCGATATGCAAAAGCAGTTTGTTTTCAGAAAAGCGGGTAAGCGTATGCCAGATGCGGCTGGGCTGGCTGAGGATGAAGCTGTCGATGACGCCGACCTGTGCAAGCACCTCCCACAGCACAAAAAAGGCAATGAGAAAGCCTAGCTGACAGGCGAGCACTAAGCGCTTATTCCGCCGCACCCTGTCGAGGTAAGCCCGCCGCGCCTCGGAAACCGGCGCGGCTTCATGTGTGGTCATCTTCTTTCAGCTCCTTCCAAAGGCGGTCAAAATACGGTGAAAAATTGGGATGGCTGCGCGCGGTGAGCGGTGTGCGATCCGGCCCGAAGTCGATGGGCAGCAGTTCTTTGACATGTGCCGGACGGCCGGACAGTACCAAAATGCGGTCGCCCATGCTGATGCTTTCGGGGATGTCGTGCGTGACCATCAGCGTGGTGATTTTTTCTCGCTTTAAAATCGAGTAAACATCTTCGGTGACGCTCAGGCGCGTTTGATAGTCCAGCGCGGAAAATGCTTCGTCTAAAAGAAGAATTTCCGGCCCGGCGGCCAGGGTGCGAATGAGTGCCGCGCGCTGGCGCATCCCGCCCGAAAGCTGGCGCGGATACTTTTCGGCAAATTCGGCAAGGCCGTATGTTTCCAAAAGGCGGTCGGCCCGCTCGATGGCGCGCTCAGTTTTCGCGTGGCGAATTTCCAGGCCGAACAGGACATTGCTGCGAATGGTGCGCCATTCGAGCAGGTTGTCGCGCTGAAGCATGTACCCGATATGCCCGGAAACACCGTCTACCGCTTTGCCGTGCAGCAGTACCCGGCCTGTGCTGGGGCGAATCAGCCCGGCGATGACACTGAGCAAGGTGGACTTGCCGCACCCCGACGGCCCGACGATGCTGATCAGCTCGCCTTGCTCCACGGAAAAAGAAAGATGTTCAAACGCCGTCACCTCGCCGTTTTGCGCTTGATAGGTGTGGCTGACATCCTCGATGCGAAGAATTTCCATACAATACCTCCTTTCCTTTTTCGGATGGGATGAACGGGGAAAACCCCTGCTTTCAGTAGATGCAAAAAAGGTTTTTTTGGTGCATTGCACTTTTTTGGTGTATAATAAAAAGGCAAATAAAAAAGAAATGTCCGAAACAAGAAAGCAGCAAAGGCTGCTTGCCGTTTGGGAAGATGGAAAGCATCAAGGAGAGTTCAATGCGTTACGAGGAAATGAATTTGCCCGACCCTTTGCGCCGCGCTGTGGCGCGCATGGGCTTTGACGAAATGACACAAGTGCAGGAATTGGCCATTCCGCCGATGTGCGAAGGCTTTGATTTGATTGCCAAAGCACCGACCGGAACCGGAAAGACATGTGCGTTCGGGATTCCGCTTTTGATGGGGCTGGACGCGGAGAAACCGCAGCCGCAGGCGGTGGTGCTTGCCCCAACGCGCGAACTGGCCCAGCAGATTGCCGCCGAACTGCGGGAGCTGGCGCACTTTATGCCCGCCGTGCGCATTGCGTGTTTATACGGCGGGGGCGATATGCGCCGCCAGACAGAGCGCTTAAAAAAAGGCGTGCAGCTCGTGGTGGCAACACCCGGCCGCTTGATGGACCACATCAAGCGCGGCAACCTTCGCACAGATGCCATCACAGACGTGGTGCTGGATGAAGCCGACGAAATGCTGAATATGGGCTTTTACAAAGACGTAGTGAAAATTTTAGACACGCTGAAAGCGCGCCGCCGTTTGGCGATGTTTTCGGCCACCGTCAGCCGCGAGGTCATGGACATTGGCTGGCTGTATCAGCGCGACGCAAAAGAGATTACCGTGAACGCCGAGGCGCAGTCTGCCCCGCAGATTACGCAATACCGCATTTTAACCACAGGACGCAACAAGCTGCCGGACGTGACGGCGATTTTGTCGCAAAAGGAGCGTCGGCGCGTGATGATTTTCTGCAACACGAAATACACGAGTGAAATGGTGGCGGGGCAGCTGGCCGGCCTCGGCTATGCGGCGGCGTGCTTAAACGGCGACATGGCGCAAGGGGAACGAAACCGCGTGATGAATGCGTTCCGCGAGGGCGGCGTGAAAATTTTAGTAGCCACGGACGTGGCGGCGCGCGGCATTGATGTTGCCGAGGTGGATGCCGTCATCAACTATGACGTGCCGACCTCCAACGAATATTACACTCACCGCATCGGGCGGACGGGGCGTGCAAGACGGGTGGGAGAATCGTTCCTTTTATACATGAACGAGGAGCGTCTGCGCGTGCGCGATATGCTGCGCTACACGAAAAGCACGGCAACGGAAATGACGGTGACGGCAGACGGGCAGCTCACAGAAGCAGAGGTACAGGCGTGATGCGCTCGTTTTCTGCGGCGCTGTGTGCGCTCAACGCAAAATATGTGCATTCTTCACTGGCTCCGTGGTGCTTGCTGGCAGGGGTGCGCGCGTTTGCGCCGGACATTGACGCGCATGTAGTGGAAGGCACAGTGAATGAACCGCCCGAAACGGTGTTAGAGCGCATTGCGAGCGGCGCGCCCGCTGTGGTGACGTTTTCATGTTATTTGTGGAACATTCGGCAGACGCTGGCGCTGGCCGAGCAGCTGAAACACCGTTTGCCCGGCGTGTGCGTTGTGCTGGGCGGGCCGGAGGTGAGCTACTGCGCCGAAACGGTGCTGAACGAAAACCCGGCGGTGGATTTTGTGCTTTCCGGCGAGGGAGAAACGAGCGTCCCGGCATTGCTTTCCTGTTTGGCGCAAGGAAAAGCGCCGAGCGCAGAGGAAGTACCCGGCCTTTGCACAAGACAGCACATTGCGCCGTCGTGCGTGCTTTCGGGCGAAGTGCCGAGCCCGTACACGCCGGAATATTTCAAGGCGCTGAACGGCCGTATTGCCTATTTGGAAACAAGCCGGGGCTGTCCGTTTACCTGTGCGTTCTGCTTATCCGGCCGATGCGGTACGCCGCGTTATTTTGACCTGAAGGGTGTATATGAAAATATTTTAGCTCTGGCAAACTCGGGCGCGCAGACCGTGAAGCTGATTGACCGCACGTTTAACGCGAATCCGCGCCATGCAAACGCGATTTTGCGCTTTTTGCTTTCGCATTACGGCAAGGAGATTCCCGCCGGGGTGTGCTTTCACTTTGAGATTGCAGGCGACATTTTAACCGAGGAAACCATGGAGCTTTTGGCGCAGATGCCCGCCGGAGCGGTGCAGCTGGAAATCGGCATGCAAAGCTTTTGCGAAAAGACGCTGGAAGCGGTGCACAGGAAAACGAACACCGAAAAGCTGAAAGCAAATATTCGGCGTTTGGCGGCGATGGGCAATATGCACATTCATATCGATTTGATTGCGGGGCTGCCGTATGAGGATGTGCAGACCTTCACCGAAAGCTTTAACACGGCGTATGCGCTGGGCGCGGACATGCTGCAAATGGGATTTTTAAAGCTTTTGCACGGCGCGGCGATGCGCGAAGAGCCGCAGAATTTCCCGTGTGAATTTCGCAGTGAGCCGCCGTATGAAGTGATTTCGACCCCGTGGCTGACGGCAGAAGAATTAGAGATGCTGCATAGTGTGGAGGATGTGCTGGAGCGCATGGTGAATAGCGGACGCTTTCAGCGCACCGCGGATTACCTGATGGAGCGCACAGGGCTGACGCCGTTCGCGCTGTTTCAGGCCATCGGCAAAGCGGCGCACGAGGCAGGCGTTGCGGGTCACGGTGTGGCGCTGGATGAATATACTGCCTTTTTGCTGGATACCGCGCCGCGCCTTTGCGAGAATGTGACGCGCGAAGCGCTGCGCGATGTGATGGTGTGCGACCGATTGGAGAGTAACGCAACGGGGCGTTTGCCGCTTTGCCTGCACATTGCCGACCCGGCACTGGGACAGACGGTGAAGCGTTTGGCGGCACTCAATCCGCCGCGCCCCGGTGTGCGGCGTGGTGTGGCGATTTTGTACACCGAGCGGCAGGCGGTATATGTAGATTACGAAAACAAAAACCCGAAAACAGGGCGGTTTGCCCTGCGGCGCGTGGAATTGGACGCGCTGTGAGGGATGAGGGAATAAACTTATTATTGTACAAAAATCAGTTGATACAATTTGTTTTTTGTGATATAATAGCGCGAATTGCGGAGCATAGGAGGTGTCGGCTGTGACAAAAAATAAATTAGTAGCTCCAGTGGTAAAGTGGGTTGGAGGCAAACGACAGCTTTTAGATGAAATTACTCCTTTGCTTCCGAAGCGAATAACATCATATTGCGAACCATTTTTAGGTGGAGGGGCTGTTTTTTTCTCCATCCAACCTAATAAGGCGATTGTCAATGATTTGAATGAAGATTTGATAATGGTTTATGAAGTTATTCGAGATGATGTAGAGAGTTTACTTCAATCATTAAAGCAGCACGAAAATACAGCAGAGTATTTCTACGAAATTCGCGATATGGATAGAGATAAAAATGTGTATCGTTCGATGTCTAAAATTGAGAGGGCTTCAAGATTACTATATCTCAACAAAACTTGTTTTAATGGACTATTTAGAGTGAATTCTTCAGGGGAATTCAACTCTCCTTTTGGTCACTATAAAAATCCTAATATTGTAAACGAGCCTGTTCTCAGAGCAGTAAGCCACTACTTTAATACGAATAGCATTGTATTCTGTAATGAGGATTTCTCTGAAACACTTAAGCGTTTAAAAAAAGGTGCTTTTGTGTACCTTGATCCTCCATACGATCCAGTTTCAGATACAGCCAGCTTTACAGGGTATAACAAGGGTGGTTTTGATAAAAATGAACAGATTCGATTAAAACAATGTTGTGATGAATTAACACAACGCGGTATTAAATTTATGCTTTCCAATTCTGCAACGCAGTTTATTAAAGAACTGTATGAAGAATATGAAATTACCATTGTAAGGGCAAAACGAGCAATCAATGCGAATGGAAGTAAGCGCGGTGCTGTGGAAGAGGTGCTAATTAGAAATTATGGGACTGAATGATTCTGCATGGGAAAAGCTTTTTGATAAGTACGATATACTAAATGAAGTTGCAAGAAACGGCCAGTTTATTATTTCGGCGGGTCAGATCAAAGAATTTCGTGAGCCAAGACTAATGACTAAATTTGACCACAAAGTTAATCTTCCAAAGGTTTTTACCAACAATCAATTGGCCATTTTACCCATTACGCGTGGCGATTATGTTATTTCTTCATTTCAAGCATACAAAGAATTTGAAGAGCCTTCCAATGAGATTGAAAGAGTTTCTATTCCTGCCCATATCCAAAGTTTAATGCCGCAATTTCTTTTGAGTGAAGCGATTGCACTCAATTGTGCAAATGCTTGTGGAATTTTAGAAGATTTTTTGGAAGATGAAGAATTGACGGCAACGGTCAGTGGGCGAATGAGTTCAGGGGAGTTTGATTTCAATATCAATACCAAGTTGGGAACAAGAATGGTATCTGTTGCAAACTCACAGATAGAAATTGATGCCGCATACGAGGGTATTAACTACCTATCTCTTTTTGAAGCGAAGAGAGATTTATCAGACGATTTCCTTGTTAGGCAGTTATACTATCCGTTTCGAGTTTGGAATAAAAGAGTGACCAAACCTATAAAGTCGGTTTTTCTTGTTTTCTCTAATGGTATTTTTAATCTTTATCAATACGAATTTTCTGATCCTCAAAATTACGGTTCTCTTAAGTTGGTAAAGCAGAAAAACTATATGATTGCAACTGAAATTACTTTGATGGATATTGAAAATCTTCTGAACCGTATGCCGGAAACTCAAGAGGCAGATATTCCATTCCCACAAGCAGATACAATTTCCAGAGTAATCAATTTGGTTGAGCTGTTAAAGGATAATCCAATGAGTAAAAGTAGCATTACAAGTAAGTATGCCTTTGATGCTCGGCAAACAAATTATTATACTGATGCAGGAAGATATTTAGGATTGATTCAGAAATACTGCGTAAATAATGATAATGATGCTAGGTTTAAATTATCAGAAAAAGGTTGCTGTATAATGAACCTTCCATATCGAGAGCGGCAGCTTGCGATTGCTTCACAGATATTGCAGCATAGACCCTTTCGAGAAACACTGCGGCTACATTTGAAAAATGGTGTAATGCCGGATAAAAAAATTATTGTTCAAATTATGAAAAAATCTGATTTATATCGCGTTGCTGCTGATAGTACATACTTTAGAAGAGCATCTACGGTTATGAATTGGGTAAGTTGGATTTTAGGATTGATTGACGGCGAATAGTTTTATATTAGTATGACGTTTTTATTTAAAAACAGAAATAAGAAAAATGCTAAAGGTCATTGTTCTATGTTAAAAAGTGGAACAATGACCTTAGTTAATATATTTTGCCTTATTGTCAATAATTTAAAACGAAAAAGAAATGTGCGGGAAAATGATGATTGACAAGGCGCGGTTTGGATGGTAAAATAAATCGAAATAGAGCTTTGTTTGATGCCTAGCCTTTTGCGGTGCTTGGCAGGGCAGAGCAACGAGAAAGACCCGAACAGGAGGAAGCCGAACATGCTGAAACGAAATCAAAAGTTTTTTCCGGCGGTTGGTTTCGGGGGTTCGTGTTTTTGTTTTTAGATGTTTCGTCTTTTCCTTTTTTGGGGAAAAGATTTTTTTTTGCCCTGCCGCAGGGCGCAAAGATAGGAAAGGGAGGATGCTGATATGCTGATTCGCAACGCAGTTTTGGTGGATGCCGAAGGACGCCGCCGCGGAGATCTTCTTGTGGAGGACGGCGTGATCCGGGAAATCGGGGAAGGCTTAGACGCTCCCGACGGCTGTGAGGTAATCGATGCAAAGGGATGCACGGTGATGCCCTCCTTTGTCGATTTGCACGCGCATTTCCGCACGCCCGGCTTTGAGTATAAAGAAGACATTGAAAGCGGAAGCCGTGCGGCGGTGCGCGGAGGATACACCTTTGTGAACTGCATGGCGAACACCCGCCCGGTGTGCTCCAACGCGGCACAGGCGCAGAGTGTGATGGACGAAGCAGAACGCATCGGCCTTTGCAGCATCAATCAATGCGTATCCATCACGAAAGACTTTGACGGCGAGAGCATCGGCCATCTGCGTGCACTGCCGAAAAATCTGCGCTTTATCAGCGATGACGGCAAAGGTGTGCGCTCGTCGAAAGTGATGTTTGACGCAATGACCATTGCCGCCGAGCGCGGCCTTTGCGTGATGAGCCACGCAGAGGATATGGACCTGTCGCCCATTGATTACCGCTTGGCGGAAAACCTGGAAACGGCGCGCAATCTTTACATTGCAATGTCGACGGGTGCGCACCTGCACATGTGCCATGTGAGCACCAAAGAGGCGATGGAGGACATTTTGACCGCGCGCCGCCGCGGTGTGAACGTGACCTGCGAGGTAGGCCCGCACCACATTTGGTTTTATGATTTTAACTACCGCGTGAACCCGCCGATTCGCCAGAAGGCGGACGTGGATTTCTTAATTGACTGCATGATGCGCGGCGAGGTGGACGCGATTGCCACCGACCACGCCCCGCACACCGCCGAAGAAAAAGAAAAAGGCGCACCGGGCATGGTGGGGTTGGAAACGGCCTTCGGCGTATGCTACACAAAGCTGTGCCGTGAGCACGGCATGAGCCTGGAAGCGCTGAGCCGCATGATGAGCGCGCGCCCGGCCGAGATTATGGGCTTGAACCAAGGCTTATTAAAGCCCGGCATGAAAGCTGACCTCGTGATGGTAGAGCTGGACGAGCCTTACACCGTGCATGCGGCGGAGTTTGCCGGAAAAAGCAAGAATACGCCCTTTGACGGCGTGACCCTTTGGGGCAGTGTGTGCCGCACGGTAAAAAGCGGCCGCACCGTGTACGAAAAAACGCAGGAAACAAACGAGCAATAAGAGGGACAAAGCGCCCGTGATAAGATATTTTAGGAGGTTTTTCACATGACTCAGATGGACAGACTTTATGAAGCCGTAGCGGCGAAAGGCCCGGTTTGCGTGGGACTGGACACCGATTTTTCCTATCTGCCCGAAGGCTATGCCGACAGCACGAAAACAGCCGGTGAAAACCTGGTGCGCTTTAACCGGGAAATCATTAACGCAACCCGCGAGGTGGCGGGCTGCTACAAAGTGCAGATTGCCTATTATGAGGCACTCGGCATGGACGGCATGATGGCTTATCGTGACACGCTGGCTTATCTGCGTGAAAATAAGCTGCTCACCATTGCCGACATCAAGCGCGGCGACATTGCGAAAACTGCCGAGATGTATGCAAAAGCGCACTTTGAGGGCGATTTTGAAGCCGACTTTATCACCTTGGCACCGTACATGGGCCTCGACAGCTTGAGCCCGTACCTGCCCTACATGGAAAAGAGCGGCAAGGGTGCGTTTGTTTTGTGCCGTACCTCCAACGGCGGCGCGAAAGACTTTGAATATGAAAAGCTTTCCGACGGCCGCCATGTGTATGACCTCGTGGGCGACAAGGTGACCGAGCTGGGCAAGGCTTACATGGGCGAGCATGGCTATTCCTCCATCGGCCTTGTCATCGGCGGCACGCACATTGAAGAAGCCAAAGAGATTCGTGCAAAATATCAAAACTCCTTCTTCCTGATTCCGGGCTACGGCGCACAGGGCGGCAAGGCTGAGGATATTGCGCAGTATCTGCAAAAGGGCAACGGCGGCGCGGTGAACTCCAGCCGCGGCATTTTGCTGGCATACAAAAAGCAGGAAGGCGTGCGCTTTGACGAAGCCGCTTACCGCGAGTGTGTCGACATGAAAGGAGCGATTGCTGATGCGTGCGCAAAACTTTGAGGCAAAGGTTTTGAGCAATGCGGCCTGCGCCGCTGACATTATGCTGATGGAGGTGCAGCTGCCCGAAGGTGCAAAGCTGCCCAAAGCGGGACAGTTTTACATGCTGCGCGCATGGGCTGCGGACGAAGCACCGCTGCTGTCGCGCCCCATCAGCGTGTTTTCGTGCGACAAAGACGCGCGCACGGTGAGCTTTTTATATCAAGTGAAGGGCATTGGTACGAAGAAGCTTGCTGAGCTTGTAAGCGGCGACGCTCTGATGCTGACCGGCCCGGCCGGAAACGGCTTTTTGCTGGAGGGAACCACGGCAGTGGTGGTTGGCGGCGGCATTGGCACCGCGCCTTTGTACCAGCTGGCAAAAGAACTGAAAGAGGCCGGCGTGATTGTAGACGCCATTTTGGGCTACCGCGACGAGCCGTATTGTGTGGCACAGTTTGAAAGCGTGTGCCGCCGTGTGAGTGTGGCGACGGACACCGGAAGCGTGGGACACAAGGGCTTTGTGACCGACCTGCTGATTCCGGAGCACTACGACACCGTTTACATCTGCGGCCCGGAAATTATGATGGAGAAGGCCGCTAAGATGGCTTTGGAAAAAGGCGTGCGCACCTATGTGAGCAAAGAGGCCAAAATGGCCTGCGGCGTGGGCGCGTGCCTTGGCTGCACCTGCAAGGCAAAAGAGGGCGGCGTGTCCGTTTGCAAAGACGGCCCTGTCTTTGAAGGGAGTGTGTTCTATGGCTGAGATTCCTTCCCTGCTGCGCACCCAGCTGTGCGGCGTGACGATGAAAACCCCGGTGATCGGCGCTTCGGGCACTTATGGTTTCGGCTTTGAATACGCCGAGATGCTGGACCTTAACTGGGTAGGCGCGGTGTCCGGCAAGGGGCTGACCTTAGAGGGCAAATACGGCAACACAGGCGAACGCCTGTGGGAAACGCCGTCGGGCCTCATTAACTCGATCGGCCTGCAAAACCCCGGCGTGAAGCACTTCATTGAAAAAGAGCTGCCGGAGATGAAAAAGCACAGCCCGGCGGTGATGGCGAATTTAGGCGGCAGCACCGTGGAAACCTATGAAGAGGGCGCGCGCCTGTTGGACGCAAGCGACGTGGATTTCATTGAGCTGAATATCAGCTGCCCCAACGTAAAAGCAGGCGGCATTGCTTACGGCGTAAAGGCCGACAGCGCCCGCGAAGTGGTGCGCCGTGTGCGCGCCTGCACCACAAAGCCGCTGGTGGTGAAAATGAGCCCCAATGCGGAAAACATTGTGGAGATGGCACTGGCCTGTGAAGAAGCCGGCGCGGACGCGCTGAGCCTTGTAAACACTTTCCAGGCGATGGCGATTGACATTGAACGCCGCCGCCCGGTGTTTGACAATATTTTTGCAGGGCTGTCCGGCCCGGCGATTCGCCCCATTGCGCTGCGCATGGTGTATCAGGTGTGCAAAGCGGTAAAGGTTCCCGTAGTGGGACTGGGCGGCATTGCCACGGCGCACGACGCACTGGAATTTATTATGGCGGGTGCAACCGCCGTTCAAGTGGGAACGGCGAACTTTGCCGACCCGCAGGCTTGTGAGAAAATTGCGCGCGGAATGGCGCGTTGGATGGAAGAGCACGGTGTCAAGAGCCTTGACGAAATTCGCGGCGCGGCACTGTAAAGGTAATATCGCACCATTTCGGGTGGTGGAGCGCGCCTGAAAATTTTTTGTGAGATGAACCAAAAAGCACAGTTAATCCTCTGTGGATTGACGCGCATTTTTGGGAAATATCACGGAAAATTTTGGTGTGATACACCGCCTGAGGCCATTGCCGTAAATGGTGCGGTGTTGCCTAAACACAGAAATAATAAACGATGACAGAAGGGCAGGAAATGACAATGGAACGTAATTTAGAGATTTTGAAGAGCTGTGACGCATTTTTGGAGGGTCACTTTTTACTGTCCTCCGGACGCCATTCCAGCGCTTACTGCCAAATGGCTTATTTGCAGCAATATCCCGACAAATGCGCCGAAGCGATGAAGAGCGTGGCAGACCAGCTGCGCGAGTTGGAGATTGATGTCATTGTCGGCCCGGCGATGGGCGGCATCGTGTACGCCTATGAGCTGGCACGTCAGCTGGGCAAGCGCGCGATTTTCACCGAGCGCGTGGACAACGTGATGACCTTGAAGCGCTTTGCCATTCAGCCCGGTGAGCGCTGCTTGATTGCCGAAGACGTTGTGACGACGGGCATTTCCTCGCTGGAGACAAAGCGCGTGATTGAAGAAGCAGGCGGCGTGTGCCTGGGCATTGCGTGCGTAGTTGACCGCACCAAAGCGGATGCACCGTCCCCGATTGACATTCTCGCCAGCGCAGTAAAGCTGGACTTGCCGAACTATCTGCCGGAGGAGTGCCCCATCTGCCGTGAGGGCAAGCTGCCGCTGGTACACTTGGGCAGCCGCAAAATGAAAGAGGAAGCCAAGCAGACCCTGTGAGCCCCGGCAAGCAGAACAAACCATCAGAAAGGAAAAGAGGATTGACAATGAAGGCTTTGATTGTGCTTGCAAACGGCATGGTATTTGAAGGCGAAAGCTTTGGCGCTGAGGGAACGCGCGTGGGCGAAGTGGTGTTCAGCACCGCGATGGCCGGATATGAAGAAACGCTGACCGACCCGAGCTACTACGGCCAAATTATTACCCAGACCTACCCCATGATTGGCAACTACGGCGTAACGGAAGAGGACGCCGAGTCGGCAAAAATTTGGGCGTTTGGCTATATTGTGCGCGAAAAATGCGATGTGCCGTCGAATTTCCGCTGCAAAAAGACCATCAGCGACTTTTTGAAAGAGCAGAACATCATCGGCGTGAGCGGCGTGGACACGCGCCGTTTGACCCGCATTCTGCGTGAATCGGGCGTCATGAACGGCGCGGTGACAACGGAATATCAAAGCGCTGAGGCTGCGCTGGCTGATACTGCGCTGATGGACGAGATCAAGAACTACAACGTGGTAAACGCTGTGGACAGCGTGAGCACCAAAGAAAAGCAGGTGTACAACGAGGGCGGCGCTTATCATGTGGCGTTGTTCGATTTCGGCTATAAAAACAACATTCGCCGCAGCTTGGTGGAACGCGGCTGCAAGGTAACGGTAGTGCCTGCATGCACGACTGCCGAAGAAATTGCAAATGGCGGCTTTGACGGCATTATGCTTTCCAACGGCCCGGGAGACCCTGCGGAGAACGTGGAAATTATTGAGAATCTGAAAAAAATCACCCACTTGGGCCTGCCGGTATTCGGCATTTGCCTGGGACATCAGCTGACTGCTTTGGCGCACGGCGCAAAGACGGAAAAGCTGAAATATGGTCATCGCGGCGTGAACCAGCCCGTGACCGATTACGCGAAAAACCGCACTTATATTACAAGCCAGAACCACGGTTATGCTGTGGTGTCCGAGAGCGTAGACGCGAGTGTGGGCGAAATCAGCCACGCGAACGCCAACGACCGCACGGTGGAGGGAATCCGCTACAAGGACATTCCCTGCTTTACCGTACAATTCCATCCCGAAGCATGCGGCGGCCCGCGCGACACGGGATACCTGTTTGATGAATTTGTCGCAATGATGCGCGCGCAGAAAGGGGAAGCATAAGATGCCCAAAGATCCTTCGATTAAAAAAGTTTTAGTGATTGGCTCAGGCCCGATTATCATTGGACAAGCCGCTGAGTTTGACTACTCCGGCACACAGGCCTGCCGCGCTTTGAAAAGCGAGGGCATTGAGGTAGTGCTGATTAACTCGAACCCCGCCACCATCATGACCGACACCAACATCGCCGACCGCGTGTATGTGGAGCCGATGACGGTGGAAATTTTGGAGCGCATCATCGAAAAGGAAAAGCCGGATTCCATTTTGCCGAACCTCGGCGGACAGACCGGCTTAAACCTTGCCATGGAGCTGCACCGCAGCGGCTTTTTGGAAAAGCAGGGTGTGCGTCTTTTGGGCTGCCGCCCCGACACCATTGACCGTGCGGAGGACCGCCAGCTCTTTAAAGACACGATGGAGAAGCTGAACCAGCCGATTATTCCGTCTAAAGTAGTGGAAACGCTGGAGGATGCTTTGAGCTTTGCCGAGGAAATCGGCTACCCGGTGATCGTGCGCCCGGCCTTTACCATGGGCGGCACCGGCGGCGGCATTTGTGACGATGCCGAGCAGCTGCGCGAAATCGGCACGAACGGCCTGCGTCTTTCCCCCATTCATCAGGTGCTGATTGAAAAGGGCATTGCCGGCTGGAAGGAAATTGAATATGAGGTAATGCGCGACGCAAAGGGCAACGTGATTACCGTTTGTAACATGGAGAACTTTGACCCTGTCGGCGTTCACACGGGCGATTCCATCGTTGTGGCTCCCAGCCAGACGCTGACCGACAAAGACTATCAGATGCTGCGCACGGCGGCGCTTGACATCATCACGGAGCTGGGCATTGAGGGCGGCTGCAACTGTCAGTTTGCCTTAAAGCCGGACAGCTTTGAGTATGCCGTCATTGAGGTGAATCCGCGTGTGTCGCGTTCGTCTGCGCTTGCTTCCAAGGCAACGGGCTATCCCATTGCGAAAGTGGCGACGAAAATTGCCATCGGTTACAGCCTGGATGAAATCACCAACGACGTGACCGGCCAGACCTGCGCTTGCTTTGAGCCTGCACTCGACTACTGCGTGGTGAAATTCCCGAAATGGCCGTTTGATAAATTTGTTTATGCAAACAAGGCACTCGGTACCCAGATGATGGCAACGGGCGAAGTGATGGCGATTGCAAACAGCTTTGAGCACGCCATGATGAAGGCTGTTTCCTCGATTGAGCTGGGACTGGAAAGCATGACGATGCCTTCTTTGGCGGAGCTTTCCGACGAGGAAATTGTGGAGAAGCTGAACGTGTGCGACGCAGACCGCAGCTTTGTCGTATACGAGGCAATTAAGCGCGGCGTTTCGTTTGATGTGATTTATGCGGCGACAAAAATTGACCGCTGGTTCTTGGCGAAACTGAAAAACTTGGCGGATGTGGAGCTGGCGCTGGCAAAAGAGCCGCTGACGACCGAGCTTTATCGCAAGGCGAAAAAGCTGGGCTTTATGGACAAAACCATTCGCCGCCTGTCCGGACAAGAGCTGCCGGAGGTGCTCAACGCGGGCTTTAAGATGGTTGACACCTGCGCGGCAGAGTTTGACGCAAAGACCCCGTACTTCTATTCTTCGTTCGACGAGGAAAACGAGGCAGAGCAATTTATCAAAGCGCACGAAACCGGAAAGAAAAAGGTGCTGGTGTTTGGCTCGGGCCCCATTCGCATCGGCCAGGGCATTGAGTTTGACTACTGCTCGGTACACTGCACTTGGGTTCTGAAAAAATACGGCTGTGAGGCAGTCATTGTCAACAATAACCCCGAAACGGTTTCCACCGATTTTGACACCGGCGACCGCTTGTATTTTGACCCGCTGACCCCGGAAAGCGTGGATCACATCATTGCCACGGAAAAACCGTGGGCTTGTGTGGTGCAGTTCGGCGGACAGACTGCCATTAAGCTGGCAAAGCATCTGACTGAAAAAGGCGTGAAGATTTTGGGCACGCCGTCCGATGCCATTGATGAGGCAGAGGACCGTGAGCGTTTTGACGCCCTTTTGGAGAAATGTGGTATTCCCCGTCCGAAGGGATTGACCGTTTACACCTGCGAGGAAGCTTTGGAGGCCGGCAAACAGCTGGGCTATCCGGTGCTTCTGCGTCCGTCCTACGTTTTGGGCGGCCAGAACATGATTATCGCTTATAACGCCGCGGACGTGAAAGAATACATGGCCATTATCACGAGCCACGTTGAGATGGACAACCCCGTTTTGGTGGATAAGTATCTCATGGGCACCGAGTGTGAGGTGGATGCCATCTGTGACGGCGAGGACTTCCTCATTCCCGGCATGATGGAGCATGTGGAGCGTGCCGGTATTCACTCCGGTGACTCGATTTCCGTTTATCCGCCGCAGAGCTTGAAGCAGAAAGTGCAGGCAACCATCATTGACTACACCGGACGCTTGGCACGCGCGCTGAAAGTGGTTGGTTTGATGAATATTCAGTTCGTCATTTATAATGATGAAGTGTATATCATTGAGGTGAACCCGCGTTCTTCGCGTACGGTGCCGTATATCAGCAAGGTAACGGGCGTGCCGATGGTAGATTTGGCTGTGCGCTGCATGCTGGGTGAGCGTCTGCGCGACTTGGGCTATGGCACAGGACTGTATCCGTCCGGCGAATACTGCGCGGTAAAAGTGCCGGTGTTCAGCTTCTCGAAACTGCATAACGTGGATACCCAGCTGGGACCGGAGATGAAATCGACCGGTGAGGTACTCGGCATTGCGAAAAACTTTGAGGATGCACTCATCAAGGGCCTTGTGGGCGCCGGTTATCAGATGCGCAAGCCCAGCGAGGGCAAATGCTGCGTTTTGACCGTGAAGGATTCCGATAAGCCTGAGCTGACGGCGATTGCATCGGACTTGAAGGCCATGGGCTATAAGCTGTATGGCACTTTGGGCACCGCAGACCATCTGAACCACAACATGGTTCCGTGCAGCCATGTGCGCAAGCTGAGCGAAGAGCACCCGAACTTGCAGGATCTCTTGGAGAGCGGCAAGGTGGACTATGTGATTTCCACCTCGTCGAAGGGACGTATCCCCACCGCAGACTCGGTGAAGCTGCGCCGCAAAGCGGTAGAGCTGAGCATTCCGTGCTTGACGGCGATTGACACCGCCAATGTACTGGTGCGCTGCTTGAAATCCGGCAAGACGCTGCGCGATGTGGACATCATAGATATTGCGGATATCTTAAAGTAAGAATCAATGAAAAGGCGCTCTGTTTGCACAAAGTGTGCAGGCGGGGCGCTTTTTGTCATTTTTTTGCTGTTGTAATTTTTAGAAAGAGATTTATCATAAGAGAAAAGGAGGGTAAGGATGGAAAAGCGAAGATGGCTATTGGCATGTGGCGCAGCGCTGATAATCGCGGCTGTTATTTGGGCAGGCGGCAAAGCGGGAACACTGCATGAAGTTCAGACGGAGGTTGAAGTGGTACAGTATTGGAAGGCATCCCATAGTGTATTGGCAACAACCGGAGAGCAAGGAGGCTTATTTACGTTTCAAATGCCTCAAAGCGGTGATGAGGCAACGGGAGCGGACCTAACAAGATGCGGAACGCTGCTGCGTATTACAGGGGGAGAGGAATGGCTGGCGAGTTATCCGATGCAGTACCCGAATGTAAGTAAGGTAGATTATATAGGAAAACGGCAAGACTTTGTGGAAACGTATTTTGAACAGTTTTTGAAAAAGACAAAGGGGATGGAGCGAGAGGAAATTGTAAAAGAGGTAGAATTGATTTCGGGATTAAATGAAGGGGAAAGAGAAGCGCTGGTTTATCTAATTTGCAATGAACAGGGAATTTGGTAAAGGCTTTATAGACTGATTTACCGTTTCATGAAAAACGGATTAATGAGAACAAATGAGCATGAAAAAAGAAAATCGAAAAAAGGCGAATTTTTGAGAAAAAGGTGTTGACAAAGGCGGAAAGGCGTGGTATTATATTTAAGCTGTCCGGTGAGGACGCGGCGGAACGCTGAA
>LBJMC04202__coassemble_197_pt1 | contig 61257 bp, 49 predicted proteins | sample LBJMC04202__metabat2_low_PE_025 | metagenome-assembled genome bin LBJMC04202 | reverse complement strand
ATGGCCACGGTGATCATCATGTAGATCTTGCCCATGTCGAAGTTCATATAGTCGGCGCCGCGCAGGGTGGCGATGAGGATGGGAACAGTCATCTTGTCCTTGGACTGGATGATAAGGGCGGGAACGAAGTAGTTGTTCCAGGAACCCACGAAGGTGAAGATGGCCTGCACCGCCACGGCGGGCTTCATGATGGGCAGCACGATGCGGTTGAAGGTCATGAACTCACCGGAACCGTCGATGCGGGCGGCCTCCACCAGGGACAGCGGCAGCGAGGACTCCAGGTAACTGTACATGAAGTAGAACACCGCCGGGGACGCCACCGAGGGCAGGATCAGGGGCAGCAGCGAGTCATACAGACCGATGTTGGTCATCAACCGCAGGAAGCCCATGGCGGTGACCTGGGTGGGCATGACTAGGATGGCCATGATGAAGGTGAAGGCCACCTTTTTCAGCTTGAACTGGTAGGCGTAGAGGCCGTAGGCCGTCAGGGCGGAGAAGTAGGTGCACAGTGCCGCCGAGCAGGTGGAAACGATCAGGCTGTTGATGATGCCCTTGAACATGGGGAAGCTGCCATCGTTGGCCACGCTTTTCAGGTTTTCCAGAAAGTAGTTGCCGGGCAGCCAGGAAAAGCCCTTCTGCAGGTCTGCGTGGGAGCGGGTGGCGTTCACCAGCAGGATGTAGAAGAAGAACAGGCACAGGAAGGACAGGATGATGAGGACCAGATAGGCCAGGATGGTTTCTGCCCGTTTGTTTTTGGTATGTTTCATGCTTTGTGGCCTCCCTTATGGGTTTTCCGGCTTCCGTCTTTGTTGCTGTTGATCATGCGGTAGGCAAAGAAGCACAGGATGCCGCTGACAATGAAGAGGTAGACCGACAGGGCACCGGCCATGCCGTAGTTGCGGCTCTTCAGGTGGCTGTTCAGGAACATGATCAGCGTCATGGAGGTGCGGTCGGGGTTGCCCTGGCCGTTGGTGAGGATCTGGGGCACATCGAACATCTGCAAGCCGCCGATGATGGAGGTGATGAGGGTGTAGGCCAGAATGGGGCGGATCAGCGGCAGGGTGATGGAGAAGAACCGCCGGAAGCTGCCGCAGCCGTCCAGTTCGGCGGCCTCGAAGATGTCGGGGCTGATGCCCATGATGGCGGCCATCAGCATGATGGTGGTGTTGCCGAACCACATCAGGAAGTTCATCAGGCCGATGAGGGACCGAGTGCCGAAGGTGGTGCCCATGAAGTCGATGGGCGCATCGGTCAGGCCGATGGACATGAGGATGGAGTTGATGGGGCCGTTGGTGGAGAACAGCGCGAAGAAGAGCATGGCGAAGGCAGAGGCCATGATCAGGTTGGGCAGATAGATGATGATCTTGAAGAACTGTTTGCCGCGGATCTTCAGCCGCACATCGGTGAACCAGTTGGCCAGCAGCAGAGCGATGACGATCTGGGGCACAAAGCCGATGAGCCAGAGGATCAGGGTGTTGCCGGCGTAGCCGACCATGTCGGATTTGAGCAGTTCGGCATAGTTTTCCAGGCCGATGAAGGTGGGGCCGATCTCCTTGATGCCGGAGCGGTAGTACTCAAAAAAGCTGTACCGTACGGTATCCACCAGCGGGATCAGGGAAAAGATGAAGAAGGTCACGAAGAACGGAAGGATGAAGATATAGCCCCATTTGGCATAGCTGAGATGATGTTTTTTCTTGTTCATAGGTCACCGTTCCTTTCCGGAAAAGGCTGCCGCACCGGGGTGCGGCAACCGGTTTTCATTCCGTAGTCTGCTTGGGGCAGGATCACTCCGCCCACTGGATCTCGGTGATGTCGGGGTAGCGCTCTTTGATGGCCGTCTCAAAGTTGGCCTTGGCGCGGTCGTAATCCACGTTGCCCTGGAAGTAGTCGCTGAACGCGTTCTGGATCAGTTCCACGCAGCCCTGGTCGTAGGAGGACAGGGGCGCGATCTGGATGTTTTCTGCCACGGGGGCAAAGTACTCGTAGGCGTTCTGGCCGCCCAGGAAGTCCGAGGCGAAGGAGGCGTCGGTAGCCGCTTCCTGCATGCCGCTGACGGTGTTGGTGAAGTCGAGGTAATCGCGGGAAATCTTGATCAGATTGTCCTTGTTGGCGGTGAGGGTCAGGATGATGTCCTTGACGTGCTGGGGGTTGTCGGTGCCGGTGGCAGCATGGATGTAGGAACCGCCCCAGTTGTATTCCTGCGGGGGATTCGTGACGCCCCAGGCGCCGGTCTCGCCGTCCCAGTTGGGGTTCAGGGTGAAGTCGATGCCCCAGGCAGGCAGCAGGAAGGCAAAGACCTTGGAGGAGGAACTCATGGACTTGTTCCAGTCGTCGTTCCACTGGCCCTTTACGGTCTTGTCGAAGTAGCCGGCGTCCAGCCATTCCTTGGAGGTGTTGATCCAGTTCATGATCTGGGGATCCACCTTGACGGTAGTCTCGCCGGCAGCCACCCACGGCTCCGAGATGCTGTTGCCGTACAGGCGGAAGGTGTCGGCGTAGGAAGCGAAAGTGTAGTAGCCTTTGGCTTTCAGTTCGGCGGCGGTGGCCTTCAGGGTGTCCCAGTCCTTGACCTTTTCGCCCACAGCGGCGGGGTCATCGGTGCCGAACACGTCCTTGGCGATGTCCCGGCGGTAGACCAGCAGGCCCGGGCAGCACTGCCAGGTGGAACCGCGCTGCACACCGTTCTGGTCGGACGCGGTGGTACGGGTAAAGGCGTACTGGTCGGCCAGGTCGGTGTCGGGGTCAATGCCCAGATCGGTCAGCGGCATGGCCACGTCAGCGTCGGCATCGGTGTATTTAAAGACGTAGTCGGTCTCGGACAGGAAGATGTCCACCTTGTCATCATCGGCGGCGGAAGCCTGGTTCAGCAGGGCTTCATCCAGCTTCTGCTGGTAGACCCCGTCCTGGTTGGGGTTGATGATCCAGTGGATCTCGGTGCCGTCTTTCAGGGTGGTGACGGTGCCGTCGGCAGAGGTGCTTTCCACCTCCGGGTAGATGGCTTCCAGACGGGTGCGGAATTCGTCGTTCCAGCTGTAGATGTTGATGACGGCGCCTTCGGTGCCGCCGGCAGCGGCAGCGTCACCGCCGGTCTCGCCGGTGGCATTGGCAGCACCGGATGTGCTGCCGCCGCAGGCAGCCAGCAGGCTTGCGCTGATCGCCGTAGCCATCAGCAGGGAAACAACTCTTTTTTTCATGCAAATACCTCCTACTTGGTAGTACTCCCTTGGAGTACCGATTCCGTTATCGTGACCCTATTATACCGCGCAAATCCCGGCGGGATATATTAGAATCAAACAAAAAATATCAAATCCATGACTGCTTTTTGTCCAAAATGCAGCATTTTGACATTTTGCGGCACCGGGGCCGTTGCGGGACCGGGCGGTTCGTAGTATAATAAACACAGCAATACGCCCCCGGTGCCTTTCGGGGGCAAGGCATACGGCAACTCCACAAGAGAGAGGAGTTACAGGCGATGAGCTACCAAAAAGAATGGCTGCTTCTGGAGGCTAACGACGAGGCGGACGAGATGGAACACCGGGATCCCGGCGAAGAATTCCAGTTTTACAGCGCGGTGGCCGGAGGCAATGTGGATTATGTGCGCCGCAATTGCGAACAGGGCCGCTTTAGGGAAAATGAGGGTGTGGGCCAGCTTTCCCGGGACTCGGTGATGAACCTGAAATACCATTTTGTCATCACCACGGCCATGGTCACCCGGCTGTGCGGCCAGCACGGCATGGAACTGGAACAGGCCTTCCGCCTCAGCGATTTTTACATTCAGAAACTGGACGATCTGCATACCGAGGACGAGGTCTGCGCCCTGCATGACGAGATGGTGATGGATTACACCAAAAAGATGCGCAAAAACCTGCGCAGCGACACCAACTCCAAGCACATCAACGCCAGCAAGGATTATATCTACGCCCATATCAAGGAGCGCATTACCATTGAGGACCTGGCCGACGAGCTGGGGGTATCGCCCAGTTATCTGTCCCGGCTTTTCAAAAAGGAGACCGGCATGTCGGTGTCGGCCTACATCCGCCAGCAGAAGATCGAAATTGCGAAAAACCTGCTGCGCTTCAGCGACAGTTCCCTCATCGACATTGCCAACCAGCTGGCCTTTTCCTCCCAGAGCCATTTCACCCAGCAGTTCCGCGAAGTCACCGGCATGACCCCCAAGAAGTACCGGGACGAAAGCCGCCTGAACCCCTGGGACGACTGAAAACCGCAAAACAGCCCCCGCCATACGGCGGGGGCTGTTCCTTTGGAGGGAGATGCCGGATGAAGATTTACAGCACCAGCAGGATGTCGTTTTCGGCCAGCAGCTTGTGGGCAGGCAGGTAGTTGTCAGGCAGGGCCTCCCCGTTGAGGGTCAGGCTGGCAAAGCCGCTTTCCTTGCCCTGGGGATTTTCCACCCGGATGTGCAGCTTCTTGCCGCGGAAGTCCTTGTCCATGGTAAAGCTCTTCCAGGCGGCAGGCACCGCGGGGGCCAGCCGCAGACCGTTCAGGTCGGGGCGCAGGCCCAGGATGCCCTCCACGCAGCCCACCATGACGGTGGACGCCGTGCCGGTGAGCCAGTGCACCTGGGAGCGGCCGAAGTGGGCGCTGGCCGGGCCCTCGGTGAACTGGCCGTAGCAGTAGGGCTCCAGGCGGCGCACTTCCGCCCGGTTGTTCTGGGCGGCGGGGGCGTTCTCGGTAAAGTAGGTGAAGGCCCGGTCCCCGTGGCCGCAGAGGGCTTCGGCCAGGATCAGCCACCCCTGGGACTGGGAGAAGATGCCGGCATTTTCCTTGGTGCCGGGGTTGTAGATCACCGCCAGGGCGCCCTCAAAGGCATGGGCGTGGTAGGGTGGGTCCATGAGCACCGCGCCGTAGGCGGTGTTCAGTCGGTCGTAGACCTGGGCCATGGCCCGGTCGGCCTGGTCCTTGTCCGCCAGCCCGCTGATGACCGCCCAGCTCTGGGGGTTCAGCCAGAGGTTGGCCTCCGGGTCGGCGGCGGCGCCGATGCGCTGGCCTTCCTCGGTAAAGCCGCGGATGAACCGGTCGCCGTCCCAGCAAAGGGACTGGATCTTCCGGGCGGTGTCGGTCAGCGTTTCTTCCAGATAGCGGCAGGCGGCCTCGTCCCCCCGGTCAGCGGCAAACCGGCGCAGGATCTCGAGGGCATAGTAGAACTGCAGCGCCACAAAGGTGGACTCGCCGTTGGAGCCCAGCCGCAGGCAGTCGTTCCAGTCGGCGTAGAGCCCGGCGGGCAGGCCGTGGGGACCCAGATGATCCAGCGAGAACTGCACCGCCCGCTTCAGGTGCTCGTAGACGGTGCCCTCGTCCCTGTTGGCAAAGGGGATGACCTCATCGAGGAAGGCTTTGTCCCCCGTCTCGGCCACATACTTGTAGACGGTGGGGAAGAGCCACAACGCGTCGTCGGCGCGGTAGGCCGGGTGGCCGGTCTCTGCCACATAGGAGGCATCGTCGGGGGTATCCTCATGGCCGGGGTTGTGGGTGAATTTGACCAGGGGCAGGCCGCCGCCGTTGTCCACCTGGGCGGAGAGCATGAACCGGATCTTCTCCTTGGCCATGGCCGGTTCCAGATGGATGATGCCCTGGATGTCCTGCACCGTATCCCGGTAGCCGTAGCCGTTGCGCAGGCCGCAGTAGATCAGGGAAGCCGCCCGGCTCCACACAAAGGTGATGAAGCAGTTGTAGGCGTTCCAGGTGTTGATCATCGTATTGAAGGCGTCGTCGGGGGTGTGGACCTGCAGATGGTCCAGCCGTCCGTACCAGTCCTGCTTCAGGGCCTCCACCTCGGCGGCACAGCGGGGGGCGGGGTCGGCGTAGCCCGCCACCAGGGCGGCGGCTTCCTCGGAGGGTTTCATCCCCAAAAGGAACGCCACCGTGCGGCTTTCGCCGGGGGCCAGTTTCACCACGCAGGAAAGGGCGCCGCAGGCGTTCTCGTTGTAGCTCAGCACATTGCCCAGGTCGCCGGATGCCACGCCCTGGGGGGCGCCGTAGTCATGGTACCGGCCCAGGAAGGCTTCCTTGTCGCCGCAGTAGCTGGCCACTTCGGCACCCGCCAGCCCGAAGAACCGTTCGGTGACGTTCTTGCCGTCCACCAGTTCGTCGGCGGGCTGGGCGTCCAGGTTGCCGTGGATCTGCTGGGTGATGCGGTTGCCCGCAAACAGCGTTCGGCTGATGAAGAGGGAGTACTGCAGGTTCACCTGGTCCTGCTCGTAGTTGTTGTGGTTGGTGAACTCCGCGTAGCCCGTCAGGGTCAGTTCCCGGGGGGCGTCGGTGGTGTTGGTCACAGACAGCTCCCACACCTCGTGGGCGCTGTCCTTGGGCACATAGTAGACCGCTTCGGCGTGGATGCCCGCGTAGTCGGAGAGCATCCGGGTGTAGCCCATGCCATGGCGGCATTCGCAAGCATAGTCCTGCAGGTCCTTGCCCACCGGCTGCCAGGAAGCCGACCAGAAATCCCCGCTGGCGTTGTCCCGCAGGTAGAGGTACCGGCCGGGGCGGTCAAACTGGTTGAAGACATAGCGCAGGATGCGGCCGTTGGCGCCGGACTTGGCAAAGCTGTAGCCGCCGGCGTTGTTGGAGATGATGGCGCCGTACTCCGGCGAGCCGAGATAGTTTACCCAGGGGGCGGGGGTATCGGGGCGCTGGACCACATACTCCCGGTGGGCATCGTCAAAATATCCGTATTGCATCAGGAAAAATCCTCCTTGTTTTTATACCAGTTCCGCCGTGATCAGGCCGTCCTCGGCGGGCAGCTGCTCCACCAGAGCGCGGGGCAGCTTCACGGTGCCGTCGGCGCCGGGGGTCACGGCGGTGTCGCCGCACCGGACTTCGCCCAGGCGGTAGCTGCCGGCCTCCTTGCGGGCGGCGTTATGGTAGCGCACCGTCAGCGGGCGGCCCGCAAAAGTCAGCCGTAGTTCGGCGGTGCCGGTTTCATCAAACTGTTCGGCGGTGAGCTGGGGGGCCAGCAGCAGGTCGCCGGCCTCGCCCCGGACGCCGAAGGCCTGGGTGATCATCGTCAGCATGAACCAGCTGGCCGCGCCGGTGAGGTAGTGGTAGACCCCCCGCCCGTCGGTGGAGAAGTATTCGGGAATGCCAGGGTAGATGCGGCTGGTCTCAAAGTGCAGGGCGGCGTCGGCCAGGGTTTTCAGGGCCTTCCAGCCCTCCCTGGCAAAGCCCCGGCGGTAGAGGGCGTTGGCGTACATCACCGTCATGTGGGAGAAGACAGCCCCGTTCTCCTTCTCGCCGTAGGCAAAGCCGAACATCCGGCCCAGGTTGAATTTCAGTTCGCCGAAATCGGTGTTCAGCCGGTAGCCGCCGATCTCGGGGCGGTAGAGGTAGTGGTCGGCGCTGCGCACGATGCGGCGCACCTGTTCCTCGTCGGCCACCCCGCCCATGACGGCAAATACCTGCCCGGTGAGCATCATCCGCACACCGGCGGGGAAGAACCCTTCCACCCGCTGGCCGTCGTTGTCGTAGTAGCTGTTGAACCAGCCCTCCTCGCCGCCGTCGATCCATTCCTGGCGGCGCAGATGGCCGGTGAGCCAGTCCGCCCGCTTTTCCAGGTCGTCGGCCAGGTCGGTCAGGGGCACCCGCACGGTGCGGCCGCTCAGGGTGTGGCGGCAGCGCTCCAGGTACTGCCACAGCAGTGCCCGCTTGCCCGCCCGGTCGTCATAGTCCTGGCCGGGGCGCAGCAGCACCGTCAGTTCCTCCATCAGCTCCGCTTTGCCGCCGGGGCTGCGCCCGTCCAGCTGGCGGAGCAGGGCCGCCAGCGTCCGCAGATTGCCCGCGTAGGCACAGGTGAAGGCCACGCTCTCCCCCCGGTCGGCGGCCATATCCAGGGCGTCGTTCCAGTCGGCCCCCCGCAGGCGGTAGAGGTTGTGGTCCCCCACATCGTAGAAGGCGGTGAGCTGCTGGAGCAGCAGATGTTCCAGCAGGGTACCGCGGTAGACTTCCCCGGCTTCGGTGCGCTGCCAGCTGCCCTGTTCGGGGGCCCAGGCCTCGTCGACGCCGTTGCCCCGCATCGCCTGGGGGTCCTTGAAGTAGGGGGCCTTGCGGTCCAGCAGGGCCAGGTCGCCGGTCTGGTCCAGATAGAGCTGGGTGGTCATCTGGGGCCAGAGGGCGTGGTCCATCCAGACCCGGGCAATGCCGTTGCGGTCGGCGATGAAGTTGCCGTCCCCGGCGCCGATGATGGTGGCGTTGGTGCCGTCCACCCGCACGCCGCCGAAGTTGGCCTCGATCATCCGGCCCACCGGACCGGGTTCCATGAGCAGCAGGGAAAGGCAGTCCTGCCACAGGTCCCGCCAGCCCCGGCCGCCCCGGCCGTAGTCGTGGTGGGGCAGGAAGGAGCAGCCGAAGAGCCGCCGCAGGTAGGGCTGGAAGCAGACCCACTTCATCAGCCGGTCCCCGTCGGCGTCGCCGGTGGCAAAGGCCACGTTGACCTTCTCCTTCCAGTAGCGGCGGGTCTCGGCCAGGGCGGCGTCCACCTTGGCGGCGGTGTCATACCGGACAAAGAGCCGGTCGATGGCCTCGTCGCTCTCCTCCACCCCCAGCAGCAGGATGTACCGGGCCGAGGCACCGGGGGCCAGGGTCAGGGGAGCAAAGCGGAAGGCGCCCATGGCCTCCCGTCCGGCGCGGCAGGCTCCCGCCGGCACGCCGGGGTAGTTTTCCAGCACCGCCCGGGGATGGGTGAAGCTGCCGCCCTCCCCGATGAACTCCTCCACCGTGGGGTAGAAGGCTGCCGGGGCCTGGCCGTCGGCGCCGTAGCCCAGCAGATAGTAGACTTTTTGGTTGGGCCGGTGGCCCCGCTCGTCAAAGGACATGGTGGGGCAGACCCGCACCCCGTGGGCGGTGGTGCGGATGCGGTGGAGCATGGAAGTCACGTTGCGGTGATCCCGCAGGTTGTCGGCGCTGCGACCGTAGAGGGGTACCGCCCCGTAGGGGGTGAAGGTGAGGGTGCTGTCGGCGATGTTTTCCACCGTGACGCAGAGCACTTCCACATTGTCCCTCACCGGCACAAAGCTGGTCAGGGTGGCATGCACCCCCGCCGGTTTCAGTGTGCGTTCCAGAGTGTGCCACATAAAGCCCGCCGTCAGGCGGCTGTCATCCTGAGCGGGGGTAAACTTTGCCGCCTGCTGAGCCGCTGACGCCCCGGTCAGCGAGAAGGCCGTGCCGTCGGCACAGGCCAGCCAGAAATTCCGAGTGGAGCGGTTGTTGTGCAGGTTTTCCACACTCACCGGCTCCAGCAGAAAGGTCTCCTGGTCCAGCTTGGCGTCGCCGCCCAGGTCCGGTGAAACACAGCTCTTCAGCCCGGCTTCGGAAGCCAGCGGAAAGTACAGCTGGCTGATCTCTTCGGGGCGGTCCAGTGTGAAGCTGCCGTCCGCATCGATAAAATGGGGATGCTGCATGGTATTCCTCCTTGTTGCGTTTTTGCGTCCGGTAAGGCCGGACAAGCTGCCGCGAGTCTTTCTTTGGTACCATCATAGCGAAATTTTCCCAACCGAAAAACAACAAAGCATGCAAAAATGTCAGATTCATGACATTGTGCAAAAAAACCTGTTTTTGCGGCGGCTTTATGAAAAAACTTGACAAAAAGCACAAGAAAGTACGAGAAAATGGCGCAGGAAAGAAAATGTTCCTTTTGTGCAGCCGCTGACTTGACCACCATCTGACCACTCCTTCCTCCCAGCCGGTTCCGTGTATTGTTTTTCACGTCCCAACATTCTTTTATAACCACCACAAACAGCGCCGGAAGTTGTGCATACTACACAATTTCCGGCGCTGGTTCATGCTATTTGCCTGCCTGTCATAGTTCTCCGACGCCAGGTGCCGGGGGTTCGAATCCCTTCGGGCGCACCAAACCCCCAAACGCATCAGCGTTTGGGGGTTTGCTTTGGGCTGTTTTTGCAAACGGGCCTTATTTTTTTTGATTTAAAACAGAGAAAAAGCGAAGAAGAATTACGCCGTACAAGATGAGGACACCTGCACCCAGCAGAGCAAGCGTAAGCGGAATGCCGAGCCGTTGTGCCAGCTGACCGGAAACGGGCGAAAGCACGATCATGCAAATGCTGTAAAGCATGCTGTCGACGCTCGTAATGGTAGCGCGCGCCTCACTGGGGTAAAACGGCTGAAGCAGCGTATCGGCACGCGACAGAAACAGCGTGCACAAAAAGCCGGATAAAAACGCACAAGGAATTGAAACGATCAGCAGCGGAACGCCCGCAAGCGCGCACAGCACTGCCCCGGGCAGCACGGTAACGGCACATAACGTGCCGAAGCGATTCGGCGCATAGGGCATGCAAAGCGCACCGAGAACATCGGCAAGCAAAAACAGGCACAGCACAGGGCCCAGCAGAGAGGAGGGAAGCCCTATATCCAGCAGCATTTGCTGCCAATACATTTGGAGCAAATAAGAAACAGCGCTGAAGATGCCGCAAAGCAGCATGCGCGCCACCAGCATGCGGCGCAAAAGAAGAAAACCGGCGGTTTCTCTAACATGCGCGGTCAGGCGGCGCAGAAAAGACGTGCGCTTTTGAGTTTTGACGGCCTCGCTTTGGGTCAGCAGAGGTTCGGTGAGATACAGTGCCGTACAAAAAGATGCCAAAGAAATAAGTCCGGCAATGAGATAAGCTCCGAAAAAACCGATTTTAAGTACCCAGTAGCTAATGAGGCCGGATACTGCCTGCATGACGGAGTAAGCTGCTAAGAGTTTGCTGCTGTGCTTGTCATATTGTTCTTCCCGGCCAAGCGCTTTCAGACTGTCGTAAAGCAATGCTTCCAGCGTGCCCGAGGCGAGATTGAACGAAAGTGCCTCCAGTGCAAAGGAAACACAAACGCCGAACAGGCTGCTGCTGTATGCCATTGCAAAGGCGCTCAAAGAAGCCAGTAAGCAGGATATAAGCAAGGTTTTCTTTCGCCCTAACAAATCAGCGAGCATGCCGCTGGGCACTTCAAACAAAAAACTGACGGCGTGAAAAACACTCTCGGCGATGCCGATGTCGACAAGGGAAAAGCCGCGGGACAGCAAAAGCACCACCCAAATCGTTCCGGTAATGCGAAACCCGCGAAAGGCTTCAAATAAGATGAGAAAAAATGGGTTTTTATTCGTTTTCATTTTCAAAGCTCCTTAAAAAGCTGCCCGATTGTGTACCGAACGGTTGGTACAATCGATAGCGAGATGAATCAACTGAAAAAATGAAAGCGTACCCTTTTCAAAACAGTGATGATATGCTTCAGATGTTTGTCAATGAAGCATCGTTTTCTAAAATAAAAAACGCCGCGGCAGAACAGCCGCGGCGGAAATCCGACGAGAGCGGTTACTGCATGCAAAAGGGTACACTGACAGAATTTTCTGCAAAAACAGCACCTTTTGCAAGGCAAATTACAGCAACTTTCCAAGCCATAATGATGTACCCCTTTCTTTAGGTATGCTAAAACCGCAATATTGCTGAAAGCAAAGACCGTGCAGCCCGCGCCGGGCGGCCGGAAGATGTTTTTCACAAATAAAGCTGGTGACAACTAATTGCTATTTTAACAAAATGATGCAGGAAAGTCAAGCACTGCCCTTTCAAATGCTTTTTTCAAAAGAGCGAGCCGGTCGACAGCAAAAAATCCTGAAAGAAAGTTCTCTTTCTTTCAGGATTGCAATTAAGCAGCTTATGTAGTGCGCGGAACAACAATGATATCTCCCTCGCGCAGCAGAATTTTGGACATCATCCACTCGTGCTGTACTTGATACGAGCAAACGCCAATTTGAATTGATGCCGGGGGATAAATCATTTCAAAAGAAATTTCACACGAATTCGGATCAAAACGAGCCTCAGCTTGCGCAATGGCATTTTGGAGTTTTGAAATTTTCATCGACTGAATGCTTCGGTCAAGCTTGAGCTGCTGGAGTAAACGGACATACTCCGGCTCCAGATTCGGGCGGCGCTCTAAAAACGCAATGTTCTTATTATGCTCCAACACTTTATTGCGCAGCGTTTCCGCACGTTGCCGATTGTTTTGAATTTCTTGCATCAAGTCCGGGTTCATCCCCATGGAAATGGTAATGGAACGGTTGATCGCATTTCCGATGGTGCAAGCTTCCAGCTTTTGACCAACATGAACGGTTCCGCCGATCAGAGCGCCTTTTCCCCGTGTGATATTGATGGAATTGCGCGCGGAAATATCACAGTTTACCATGTACTCCGCAGAGATGCTGCCTTGCGAACGCAAAGTGGCATTTTCTGCAAATTTGCAGTCGATATCGCCCAAAGCCTCCACAACGGCAGCGCCGTCGCCCTTAATTCCCATCTTCAGACGAATGTCGCCCTTCGAGGAAAGATAGGCGTTTTCAACAACGCCCTCGACGACTAAATTTCCCTTGGCGTAAATAATAAAGCCGGCCTCCACGCTTCCGCGAATCGTGACGTCGCCGGGCATGGAGATATTGCCGATATTATAGCCGACATTGTCATTGATAATCAGATGCGTATCAACAGAGAATTTGCCTGCGTGATAAACAAGGCGTCCATCGCAAGAGGCAACCAGCTCTGTTTGTTTTTCGTTGATTTCCGTATTGACACCGCGCGGAATCGGCGGCATTTTTCCTTCTTGCGGGGGGAGTATTTGCCCGGTTACCGTCATGCCGGGAACGCCCGGGACAGGCTGAGTCAGCTTGCAAATGGTTTGCCCGGCATTCACGGTAATAAGCCAATGGCGTTCGCGATAGTTGACCGTGTCAACGGCGCGGCCGTTTTGTGTTTTCGATTCTTTTTGATGCGGCTTTGGTGTTTCGCGGGCAAACAAATCTTCAATATCTCCGTCGATGCCAGGGGTAGCAGGGGTTCCGATGGCCGCAGTGAAAACTTTAAAATTTTCCAAAGATGCAGATTCACACGCACCTGCAATCAGACCTTCTGTAACGCCCATGCGTTTAAGCTCGCGCACAGCACGCAGCGGCGCCATGGGCATACCGTCACCAATGGGCGGCAGAACCATAACGTATGCGGTCATAGAATCGCGAGTGATATACACCACACATTCACCGTCGGCAGAAGGCGGTTCTTCGTCGTGCTCAGCTTCAGGATCATTTTGCTGCTCCTCCCACTCTTTGTAGGCATCGGCAACAATCAGCCAGCGCTTGATATCCCCGCCGTCGAGCGAGGCCAAGAATCGTTCCACATTGGTACACGGCATGGTTTCGGAATCCAAAAAATTGGACATTTCATTGTCCTTGAAAACCGCATCCGGGTTCCAAAACAGCACAGCCTTTCTTAAATTTGCAAGCAGCACAGCAACTCCTCCTTGAGCACGTTAAAAATTAAACGTTCCCGGTATTTTTCAGATGCTCTGCAACGCGTTTGTCCTGCGTGCGAATATGATTGGTAAACCACACGCCGATATTCTGGTTGATCTGTGCAAGCAATGCGACAGAGGCACCTTCTTTTTCAATTTTTGCCGCAATCTCCTGAACGGTTTTACGGAATTCTGCATGATAACGCAGGTGATTATTTAAGTCAGGATACTGAGAGCGGCGCTGTAACTCCTCTTCATGCGAGAAGTGTTTAATCGTGTAGTCGTTGAGAAATTTAATTGTGTTGACCATTTCCAAGCGGCCTTTTCCGGAAGAGCAGGCGTCCATTAAATTGGAAATTATGCGAATGAGTTCTTTATGCTCACTGTCGATTGTGGGGTTGCCGGTGGCAAGGTCAGGTGTCCATGTAATTGTCATAACAGTCTCTCCAATGCAATTGATATTAAAGAAAAAATAAAAGTAAATATTTTTTTCTTATGATACTTCACATCTGCGGAAAAAACTGTAATAAAATCACAAAATCGAAGCACTTTCCAATTTTCAACATACTTTTTTCACATATTTTACATTTTATCATAAACAGTGAGAAATAGCTATCCTATTTTATTAAAAAAACAGTAAAAAAGAAAAAATGAAAAAATATTGTACAAAATATGAAAAAGAGGCTTTCGTTTCCTTAAAAAAAGTTTATAACTATTAATGTAGACAGGAAATAAAAAGCGCGTAAATTTTTTGCGCGTGTTGGAGGTGCTCTTTGTGAAAAGTGTCAGATCGAAAATTTTGGCGTTTAGTTCAGCCCTCGTTGCTGTTTCTATGATTGTTCTCGGGAGCGTTGCTTGTTTTATGATTTTAACAAGCTCGCAGCAGGTATTAAGTGACAACATGAGAGAAACTGCGAAAGTAATGGCTAATTTGGTACATAGCGAATTGCAGGCGGATTTAAACCTTGCTGCTTCATTGGGTTCTAACGCAGCTTTGACCAGCGAGGATACGAGCGATGCTGAAAAAGTGCAGATTGTGAATGAGTGGGCTTCCTATTACAGGATGCTTCGCGGCAATATTATGGGTGTGGACGGCATCGGTTTAGGCGATAAGATTGACTATTCCGACCGCGCATACTTCCAAGCCGCCATTCAGGGGAATACTTATATTTCAGAACCGGTTACCAGCCGAATTGACGGGTCTATTGTTTATGTGCTTGCCGTTCCCCTGTGGAAAGACGGAAAAGTCGGCGGAGAAGTAGCGGGTGTCATTACGCTGGATCCCGACAGCAACTTCCTTGTTGATATTATGCAGTCGCTTACAATTAGTGAAAACAGCGGCGCTTACATGATTGACCAAAACGGCATTACCATTGCCGATACCACTGCGGATACAATTAATCAGCAGAATATTGAGCAGGAAGCGCAGTCTGATAAAAGCCTTGCGAGCCTCGCTGAAATCCATGCCAAGATGCGTGCGGGAGAATCCGGTACCGGAAAATATACCATCAATGGCGTACAGAAGCTGGCGGCTTATGCTCCCGTGGAAGGTACAAACGGTTGGAGTGTCAGCGTAACAGCTCCTACCGCCGATTTTATGGGAAGTGTTTATATTGCGGTAGGCGTTACGGTATTGCTGGTGGTTGCCGCTCTTGTCATTGCGGCGGTAATTGCAGCTACTCTGGCAACGAAAATCGGCACGCCGATTCGCATTTGCAGCGAACGTCTTGAAAAATTTGCAGAAGGCGACTTTACCTCGCCCATTCCTGAAATCAATACGCAGGATGAAACGGGACGATTGGCTCGTGCGACAAAACAGATGGTAGAAGCACTGAGCAACGCCATTGCGGATACACAGACGCAGTTGGGACAAATGGCAGAAGGAAATTTTGCGTTCCCGTTTGAAAACCGAGATGTGTATATTGGTGATTTGGCGCCTGTTGCGCAAAGCCTTGAGAAAATTAAAGGCCGCTTGAGCAGCACATTGGCACAAATTGATATGGCGGCTGCCCAGGTGTCTACCGGTTCGGAGCAAGTGTCTTCCGGTTCTCAGGCATTGGCGCAGGGGGCAACCCAGCAGGCGTCTTCTGTAGAGGAGCTTGCATCCACCATCAACAGCATTTCCGACAGCATTAACCGCACGGCAGAAAATGCGCGTCAGGCAAATGAGCACAACAAGGCGGCCGGCGCACTGGTAAACGAAAGCAACCAGAAGATGGGCGAAATGCTGCAAGCCATGGATGAAATTCATCAAAGCTCCAATGAAATCAGCAAAATTATTAAGAGTATTGAAGACATTGCCTTCCAGACGAATATTCTTGCCCTGAATGCAGCCGTAGAGGCGGCGCGTGCAGGTGTTGCCGGAAAAGGCTTTGCGGTTGTGGCCGATGAAGTGCGCAACTTGGCAAGCAAATCGGCAGAGGCCAGCAAGAATACGGCCGTTTTGATTGAGCATGCGATGAGCGCCGTAGAGCGCGGCAACCTGCTTGCACAGGAAACGGCGAGAAAGCTGGAGCAGACGGTGGAAAAATCGGAAGAAGCGGCGGCGCTTGTCAGCCACATTACAACGGAAACAAGCGAACAGGCAACGGCTGTTTCTCAGGTCACGCAGGGCATCGACCAGATTTCCAGCGTGGTGCAGACGAACAGCGCGACGGCAGAGGAGAGCGCAGCAGCCAGCGAAGAGCTTTCCGGACAGGCCAATATGCTCAAGAGCTTGGTTGCTCGGTTCCAGCTGGAGCGTGAGTATCAAGAAGTTGACAGCCAAACGGGAATTCCTTCCACCTCTTTGGCGGATGCTTACGACGGCTTTGAAGCGGATAGTGGAAAATATTAACAAATATAGCTGCGACTGTTATCTTTGTTGAAAAGCGTGTGCTTGTCACGATTGGATGCAATTAAAAAGAACCATATTTTTCTTCCCCTTTGCCCTTAGGCAAGGGGGAAGCTTTTAGGGAAAAACGCACGAAGCTTCTTTGTGTGTTTTTCTTTATAGAATGGAGAAAAGAAGGGTGAAGAGGAAAATAGGCGCATGTGCAACAAAATTTTGAAAGCAGCCTTTCATTTTAAAGAAAAAGAAGGATAACTATATCTGGCGGAAAAGCAAAAAGCATCTTGTTTGATCGGATGCGGGGTCTGTTAACGCTTTTTCGAAAAAGATAAAGGCAAAACTCACGGAGGTGTAAGTTGTGAAAAGTGTAAAGTCGAAAATTTTGGCGCTGAGTGCAACACTGGTGTCTGTTTCGATGATTATTCTCGGAGCTTCGACTTGTGTTATGATTTCTCAGAACGCCAGGCGGATGTTATACGATAATATGCAGGAAACAGCCAAGATTACGGCAAGCCTTGTTAGTGAAACAATTCAGGGAGAGGTCAATATAATCAAAGGTCTTGGTACAAAGAGCGAAATTTCTTCGGATGAGTACACAAACGAGGAAAAGGTTCAGATGGCTCAAGAATGGGCAGACAGCATGGGCCTTTCCACGGTTACGCTGATTGATTTGAACGGAAAATCTTATGCTGACGGAAGCGATTTTTCTGACCACATTTATTTTCAGGAGGCTAAAAAAGGTAATACTTATGTTGCTGAGCCTCTTGTAAGCCGTGTGGACGGAAAAACGGTTGTTGTCATCGCAGCTCCGATTTGGAAAAACGGCATTGCGGGCGGCGAAGTTGCCGCAGTTGCAACAGTTCGTCCCGGCGAAGACGTTCTCAACGAGATTATGCGTTCGCTGAACGTCAGCGAAAACAGCAGTGCCTACATGATTGACCAAAGCGGTATTACAATTGCTGATACAGTAGCGGAGAATGTGTCCACTGAGAACATCGAAGAAAAGGCAAAAACCGATTCGAGTTATGCAAGCTTGGCAGCAGTTCATGCGAAGATGCGCGCAGGAGAAACCGGTGTGACTACATATGAGTTAAGCGGACAGGAAAAAGTTGCTGCTTATGCGCCCATTGCCGGTACAAACGGTTGGAGCGTTAATGTCATTACTCCGTTGAGCGACTTTATGGGTGGAACGTATCTTGCGATTGGCGTGACAGTTGTCTTAGTTGTTGCGGCTTTGGTTATTTCTGCTGTGATTGCGACGATGGTTGCCGGAAAGATTGGCACACCGATTCGTTTGTGCACCGAACGCATTCAGCAGTTTTCACAGGGAGATTTCAGCTCTCCGGTTCCGCACATTAACACCAATGATGAAACGGGTGTCTTGGCAAGTGCAACAGAAACAATGGTGCGCGTTTTAAATAATGTTGTTGACGATATGCGTACTCATTTGAATGAGATGGCCGGCGGAAACTTCTCTGTTTCTTTGGAAAACAAAGAGGAATATGTGGGTGATCTCGCACCTTTGGCGGTGAGCATGGAAACCATTCAGGGCCGCTTAAGCGAAACATTATCGCAGATTGACATGGCAGCCGCACAGGTAGCAAGCGGTTCCGGTCAGGTGTCTTCCGGCGCACAGGCATTGGCGCAGGGCTCAACCGAGCAGGCATCTTCCGTAGAAGAGCTTGCTTCGACAGTAAACAATATTTCCGACAGCATTAACCGCACCGCAGAAAATGCGCGTCAGGCGAATGAGCACAACAAGGCGGCCGGCGCACTGGTGAACGAAAGCAACCAGAAGATGGGCGAAATGCTGCAAGCCATGGACGAAATTCAGCAAAGTTCGGGCGAAATTAGTAAGATTATTAAGAGCATTGAAGACATTGCCTTCCAGACGAATATTCTTGCGCTGAATGCGGCCGTAGAGGCGGCGCGTGCAGGCGTTGCCGGAAAAGGCTTTGCGGTTGTGGCCGACGAAGTGCGCAACTTGGCAAGCAAATCGGCAGAAGCCAGCAAGAATACGGCCGTTTTGATTGAGCATGCGATGAGCGCCGTAGAACGCGGCAACCTGCTTGCACAGGAAACGGCAAGAAAGCTGGAGCAGACGGTGGAAAAATCGGAAGAAGCGGCGGCACTCGTCAGCCACATCACGACAGAAACCAGCGAGCAGGCGACCGCTGTTGCACAGGTCACGCAGGGTATCGACCAGATTTCCAGCGTGGTGCAGACGAACAGCGCGACCGCAGAGGAGAGCGCAGCGGCCAGCGAAGAGCTTTCCGGACAGGCGAGCATGCTGAAAAACTTGGTTTCGAAATTTGAGCTTCAAAACGGCGGAGAGGGCGACATGATGAATATGGACGTGTCCTCGGTTTCTCTCGCAAATGCTTTTGACAGCTTTGAAGAGCACGGCAATACGAAATATTGATTCGGAGAAAACCGTCCTTCCGGGACGGCGAGCCGAAAGATAGCCTGAAAGCAGCGCGTTCTCTTGCAGAAAATGTAGGAGCCGCGCTGCTTTTATATTTTGGAGGTTGCCCGTACGAGAAAAAAGAAGTTTTGTCGGATTTAGGCGCAAAACTTGCAAAATTGCTTTCAAAGCAATACAATAAAGAAGTATGCGATATCGGCAAAAACAGGCTGAGAATTTACGAGAAAAGATTACGCGCTGATGCGTAAGCCAACCAAAATCAACAAAGCGAAAGGATGAGCCATCATGGGAATTTTAACTGGAGTAGAAGCAGCAAAAGCTTATACAGAAAAAACCAAGCAGCAAGAGGAAATTCTTGCGCGTCATATGGCGGCAGGCGTTGTATTTGAACTTCTGGATGGCGTTATCATTGAGCCCGAAGTCGTCATTGCGCCGGGTGCAACCATTCTGCCGGGCGTGATTTTGAAAGGAAAGACCGAAATTGGTCCGGAATGCAGCATTGGCCCCAATACGCTGATTTCTAACAGCCGCATCGGAAAAGGCTGCACAGTAAACGCCTCGCAGGTATATGACAGTGTAGTGGAAGCAGGCACAAGCATTGGGCCGTTCAGCCATATTCGGCCGCAAAGCCATATCGGAGAGCAAGTACATATCGGAGATTTTGTGGAAGTCAAGAACTCCACCATCGGAGAAAAAACAAGCGTTTCGCATTTGACTTATATCGGCGACAGCGACGTCGGAAAGGGCTGCAATTTTGGCTGCGGCGTTGTTACTGTGAATTACGATGGCGAAAACAAAAACCGCACGAAGGTAGGCGACTACTGTTTTGTGGGCTGCAACAGCAATTTGGTGGCGCCCGTCACTTTGGGCGACGGCGCTTATACAGCCGCCGGCAGTACCATCACAAAAGATGTTCCCGCGGAGGCTTTGGCCGTTGCCCGTGCAAGGCAGGAAAATAAAGACGGCTGGGCGGAAAAAAAGCTTCAGGCATATAAAGAGAAAAAGAAAAAATAACATAGGAGCAAGAAAATGTGGTTTCAAAAAAACAGTGCAGTCGAATATTTGATTGTCGGTTTGGGCAATCCGGGAAAACAATATGAACATACGCGGCACAACGCGGGTTTCGAGGCAGTGGATTTCTGCGCAGAAAAGTGGGGAATTTCTGTGGTGCGTTCTAAATTTGATGCTCTGACCGGAACGGGCACCGCCGCAGGTAAAAAAGTAATGCTGATGAAACCGCAGACTTTTATGAACCTTTCCGGTCAAGCCGTAAAAAAAGCCGTTGATTTTTATAAATTGTCTTGTGAAAATGTGATTGTACTGTTTGATGATATTTCACTGGAGCCGGGCAAGCTCCGTTTGCGCAAGACAGGTTCGGCAGGAGGCCACAACGGAATTAAAAGCTTGATTTCCGTGATCGGGCAGGATTTTCCGCGCGTGAAAATCGGCGTAGGGAAAAAGCCCCATCCGGAATACGATTTGGCCGATTGGGTGCTTTCGCGTTTTTCCCGGCAGGACACAGACGCGATTGCTGCACGTTGGCCGGACGTTGCCGCCGCAGTGGAACTGATGATGAACGACCAATTTGAACTGGCACAAAGCCGCTACAATGGGTGAAAGAAAAATGATTGGAAAAAAAGCAACAAAGATGTTCCTGTGGGCATGCAGCGGTGTGTTGATGCTTTTAACATTCGGCGTTTGCATTGCCGCATCGGATTGGGCTGGGCTTGTTGCACCTTTAGGTGCGATTTTCAGTGCTGTGTTTGTTTTTGAATCGCTTCGATGCTTCCTTTGGGACACAAAAGAGCGATATGCGCAGACGGATTTTGTGCGCTCCCTCCACCAGACCTTTGCAGTTCCCTTATGGCTTGTATTTACAATGCTGTATGTCTTTTTTGCCGGGATGAATCCGCCGATTGACGAAGCCTTTGCCGATTTGATGGTATCTTTATCGGCAGTGATTTTGTTTGTGGCAGTACCGGGGGCTACGCTGGTGTTCGGTGTACTCAGCATTGTCAGCGGAGCGCGCCATTTGCGTGCCACCACTTCGCTGGACGGCCGTTTTTATCACGAAGGGCCGGTGGTACTCGCGTCGCTCATGCTTGTGCTTGAAATGAGTGCCCTCGGAATGACAGCCTTTTACTGTATGATTTAAAAGGGACAATATTTATGTTCACAAATAGTATCCAACAGACAAAAGAATACGAAAAGCTGGCCTCTCAGCTCAAAACGCCCGGCAGGCGTGCCGTGGCGCTGTTCGGTTTGCCGCCCACGGCCCGTGCGCAGGTGCTTTGTGCACTGTGCGAGGAAACAGGGCGGCCTGCTGTTGTTCTGTGTGCCGGCGAAGCAGACGCAACCCGATTTGCCGCCGACTGCGCGGTGTTTGGGCAAAGCTCCGAGGTGTTCCCCTCGCGCGATTTTGTTTTGCGCCCTGTGGAAGGTTTGAACCATGAGTATGAATATCGCAGATTGTCGGTGCTCGGCAATCTGGTGGGACAGCGCACGCGCATTGTATGTGCGGGTATGGAAGCTGCGCTGCAATATACGATGCCTCGGCGCGAGTTTTGCGAAAATACCATGACACTCAAGCCCGACACGGAAATTTCAGTAGAGAATTTAACAAAACAGCTTTATGCCGCAGGATATCACCGCCGCTTTCAGGTAGAAGGGCCCGGACAGTTTTCGGTGCGCGGGGGCATTGTGGATATCTTTGCGCCCGATATGCCTAAGCCCTGCCGTTTGGAGTTTTGGGGCAACTGTATTGACACCATTCATACTTTTGACTTGTCCAGTCAGCGCCGAGAGGATGCGGTGGACAAAATTTATCTTTCCCCGGCGCGTGAAGTGCTGTTCGGCTGCACAGAGGACGCGGCGGCTTTATTGCGCCAAGCATTGGAACAGGCAACTCCGAAACAGCGCCGCGCACTGGAGCAGGCGCTGGAAAGTGATCTCAAACAGCTGGATGCCGGAACAATGCCCGGAACAATGGATAAATATTTGGGCATTCGTTATGAACACCCCGCTACGCTGCTGGAATATCCGCAAGAGCCGATTGTATTTTTCAACGAGCCCAGCGCCGTGCGCGAGGCGGCGCGTGCGCTTGAATATCGTTTTGGAGAAGAATGGAAAGGTCTTTCCGAAGCAGGTATTTTATGCGGCGGGTTAGATCGATTTTATGAAACGACGGAAAACTTTTGGTATGATGCCGAAAAGTACGGCGCTGTCTTGTGCGAAAATTTTGCCCGCAGTATGAATGAGGAGCACCTGTCTGCTACGATTTCTATGCCCGCACACGCCATTCCGCCGTGGTCAGGTGAAGTATCGGCGCTGCTTGAGGATGTTTCACCCTTGTTAGAGCGTAAGTACTCTGTGGCAATTATGGCAGGAACAGAGCGTGCTGCGCAGGCGCTGGCGCGCGATTTAACCGCTGCGGGTCTGCGGGCAATGGCGCATACCGAGGCACCCAGCCGCATTGCGCCGGGGAGCGTTGCTGTGATGCCGGGTCATTTGAACGCGGGCGCGGATTACCCCTTTGCACATTTTGCCGTATTGACAAGCCGCCGCCATGCCCAGAGCAGCGAGGGAAAACGCAAAAAGAAAAATAAAGGGCTGGCAAGTTTGTCTGACATTGCGCCAGGTGATTACGTGGTGCATCAAAGCCACGGTATCGGCGTGTATGTGGGAATCCAGCGGCTGGATTTGCAGGGCGTTGTGAAAGACTATTTGAAAATCAACTACGAAAAAGGCGATACTCTTTATGTCCCCGTTACACAGCTCGATGCGCTCAGCCGCTACACAGCGCCCGGCGATGGGGAACGTGTGAAGCTGTCGCGCCTTGGCAGCGGTACATGGGAAAAAACAAAAACCCGCGTTCGCAAAGCGGCGCAGGATATGGCGAAAGAGTTAATTGAACTGTACGCACGCCGTCAGCAGGCGAAAGGTTTTGCATTTCCCGAAGATAACGAGTGGCAGCGCGACTTTGAAACACGCTTTGAATATGAGGAAACGGATGACCAGCTGACGAGTGCGGCGGAAATTAAACGTGATATGGAGCAGCCGCATCCCATGGACCGCCTTTTGTGCGGCGATGTAGGTGTCGGCAAAACAGAAGTTGCGCTGCGCGCTGCGTTTAAGTGCATTATGGGCGGAAAGCAGTGCGCCATTTTGGTGCCTACCACTATTTTGGCGTGGCAGCATTACCAAACGGCGTTGGCGCGTATGGAAGCATTTCCGGCGAAAGTCAGCTTGCTCTCGCGCTTTACGACGGCCGCGCAGCAAAAGGCGGTGCTGAAAGGACTGGCCGACGGTACGGTTGATTTGGTGGTTGGAACGCACAAGCTTTTGCAAAAAAGTGTGCATTTTAAAGATTTGGGCCTTGTCATCATCGACGAAGAGCAGCGTTTCGGTGTGAAACATAAAGAGAAGCTGAAAGAGAATTTTATCGGCGTCGATATGCTCACGCTTTCGGCAACGCCCATTCCGAGAACGCTGAGTATGGCGATGAGCGGGCTTCGTGATATGTCCACCATTGAAGAGCCGCCGTTTGAGCGCCGCCCGGTGGAAACCTATGTCTTGGAGCATGACGCGGGGATTATTGCGCAGGCGCTGCGCCGTGAGCTGGACCGCGGCGGTCAGGCGTATTATATTCACAACCGGATTGATACGCTGGACAGCACCGCTGCTCAGCTGGGTCAGCTGGTGCCGGGTGCGCGAATTGCCACGGCGCATGGACGCATGGACGAAGATGCCTTGTCGGAAGTATGGCAAAAGCTGCTCGACGGAGAAATTGATATCTTAGTTTGCACGACATTGATTGAAACCGGCGTTGACGTGCGCAACTGCAACACGCTGGTGATTGAGGAGGCCGACTATATGGGCCTTGCACAGCTTTATCAGCTGCGCGGGCGCGTCGGGCGTTCGGGCCGAAAAGCGTATGCTTATTTTACGTTCCGGCGCGATAAAGTGCTTACCGATGTGGCGAATAAACGCCTTTCTGCCATTCGTGAGTTCACGAGCTTTGGTTCAGGCTTCCGCATTGCCATGCGCGATTTGCAGATTCGCGGAGCGGGCAATTTGCTGGGGCAGAGCCAGCACGGACATATGGCGGCCGTCGGTTACGAAACCTATGTGAAAATGCTCAATCAGGCGATTGCAGAGGCAAAGGGAGAAACGCCGCAGACGGATAAGAGCGATTGTTTAATTGATATTACCGTGGACGCGTATATCCCGGAGAAATATATTCCCGACCCTGCCGGGCGTATTGAAGCGTATAAACGCATTGCGGCAATCAACAGTGCGGAAGATGCCTCCGATGTTCTGGATGAGTTGATTGATCGTTACGGCGATGTGCCGAAGAGTGTAACGGGATTGATTGACATCAGCCGTGTGCGTATGACCGCCGCAAAGCTGGGAATTTATGAGATTACGCAAAAAGGCGACACGCTTATTTTGTATTCTGACCGCTTGAGCGTCGATGTTTTAAAACCACTGCTGCAAGAGATGGGAAGGCGGCTTTTGGTGAATGCGTCGGGGCGCCCGTACCTCTCTGTTAAAATTTTAAAAGGCGAGCAGGCTTCTGAAATTATGACAATGGTACTGGATAAAATGATGGCAGCATCCGTGGAAGCGAAAAAAGCATAAAAGGAAGGCTGTGATGAATTCCTTCATCACAGCCTTCCTTTTTATGTTACGCCTTTAGGCCAAGGGCTGTATACTGCCTGTTTTGCAAATTTGTACAACCACCGGGAATTCACCCATTTTTGGCTTTAGAAATGCTTTAGGCTTGTTCAAGAGAATCAAGCAGTTTTTTCATTTCCTCATCATCAGGACAAAGCGTGAGGTATTGCTTTAAAAGCGGCAGACATTCCTGCGTGTGCCCGTCGTTGATCAGCGCCTCGATTTTCGGGCGGAACTGCGCGGCAAGCGCGGCAAACTCCGGGTTTTGGGAAAGAGGTTGCGCGGGCGCAGGTTCGGGCTGAGTGAGCTTGCGCAAAAGTGCGGACATTTCTTCGTCATCCGGACAAAGAGTAAGGTACTGGCGCAGCATGGGCAGACATTCCTGTGTGTGCCCGTCGTTGATCAGCGCCTCGATTTTCGGGCGGAACTGTGCGGCAAGTGCGGCAAACTCCGGGTTTTGGGAAAGAGATTGTGCGGGCGCAGGTTCGGGCTGGGTCAGCTTGCGCAAAAGTGCAGCCATTTCTTTGTCATCCGGACAAAGAGTAAGGTATTGGCGCAGCATGGGCAGACATTCCTGCGTGTGCCCGTCGTTGATCAGCGCCTCGATTTTCGGGCGGAACTGTGCGGCAAGCGCGGCAAACTCCGGGTTTTGTACAGCCGCTTTAGCTGGTACGGCAGGTGGTACGTTAGCCGCTACCTTCGGTTCAGAAGGCGCCACACTTAGGGAAGAGAATTCACTTCGTCCGCAAAACCACTTTACCAGATTTTTCATGCGTACGTCTTGCTGAAGTGCTTTTTTCGCAAGGCGCAGGCTTTGGACAAAATTTCCGCGCTCTAATTCTTCGGCAGCGCGTACCATGAACCGGCAAAAACGAGAAAACTGGGGCAGGGCACATACTGCATCGTCTTCCGAGTTTAAAAGCGCAGAAGAGAAGATGCTTTGCAGCAGCATGTCTGAAAGATAGATAAAGCGCTCAAATAAATGGGAAAGCTCATCTGCTGTCGGCAAGTCTTCATTTTCATCTACAAGCACATGATTTTGCAAGAGATTTTTTTGAAAAAGATTATAAAGAAGGAATACTTCCCAGTACAGCTGAGGAACGGTTTTATTGCTGTCTGTGCTTTCCAGATAAGAAAATACGGACGAAAATGCGTGTTTTGAATTTTGCACACATACACAGGCAGCGCCGTAAAGTGTTTCATTCACGTAGACGATGATGTTTTCAGGCAGTGAAATACCCAGGCGGAAGCACACCATTGCCACAGAATGCATATAAAATGTGGGATTATCGATTTTGGCAGTTTGAATTCCTCGGCACAAACGCAAAAAGTCCTCCTCGAGCTGTGCGCTGTTCGACGTTTTGGCCCGCAGGAACAGCTGAAGCAGCAACAGAGAGTAGCAGTTGGCTGTCTGCAGCTTTTCGATAGCAGCCTGCTGTGCCGTGTTTTCATTTGAAAATTGCGCCGACCAAAATTCATCGAGCACGGCCTTTTTTTCAGCAATATATTCGAAAGACTGACATTGTTGTAAAAACGGCATAACGTCGCAGGTGTTTTCGTAAGTGCGCAGCAGTAATCCCAAAAGAGTGGAAAAATGGGCGGGACTTAACGCCTCGATATCAATTTTAGAAAGAGCAAAGCAAACGTCCTGCGGAGTAATCGCTTCCGATACGCTTTCATCAATACTGTCTTGCGCTTTTACAATGTTGTTGAAAGAATCACACACTTGGAAAATACAAGTAAAGATATCACTCGTGCTTGTACCTGTTATAATGCCGAACATTTTTTCAGGATGTCCTTTTTCGTGCGTGCGATTGTACTCCAATGCTTCAAAATAGCTTTTGAGCAGAGGCATCAGTTCCGATACTTCGCGTTTTGCGGCTCGTGCAAACAGCATTTTGCGCAGAATGGCGGGAAGAAAAAGCGACTGACTGTAAGACTCTCGCATTTTTTCTCCCATTTCGAGGATAGAGTCAAAATCGTTATTGGCATACCACACGTCTGTGGCTTTATCAATGAGGCTGCCGATATACGACACCCCAAATGGATGCTTTTTATGTTCTTCCCATGCTTTGGGGTTTTCCTGCAAAATAGTTTTTACACGGTTCGCCAGCGATAAGCTTTCCACGGGCGATAGGCTGGAATCCAGCGTGAGGCAGTTAATGCGCAAGTCCAGAGGGTCGCGTTCCAGTTCTTGAATTAACAAATCATGATTGCGCTTGGTGCGCTCCTTATGCTTTTTTTCGCCTGCCGGACCTTTGTAAAAATATCCGTAATGTGTGAACACGGTATTGTGCAAATCTTCATAGGGAATGACACACGTCAGCGACTCGTGAATTTTTCCTTCAAAGCGGTTTTCTTTGATCAGCTGACACATGCGAATGGTGCTGAAAGGGTTATCTTTTTCATTATTTTTTTCGCCGGGCGCGTAGCTGATGTTATTGATTGTCACAGATGCGGATGCAAAATCGCGGTACCTTCCGCTTTGAAAAAACTCAATCAGTTCTTTCGGGTCGTCCAGCCATTCGTCGGCGTCTACCGATAAATACCATTCGCCCGTGCCGCGGTCCATCACCGCATTGCGCGCAGCTGCAAAATCGTTTGTCCATTCAACATGAAACACTTCGTCCGCGTAGCGCTCGGCAATTTCAATCGTACGGTCGGTAGAACCGGTATCCCCAACCAAAATCTGTGCGCCGATGGCTTCTTTCAGCGCAAGCAGCGCTTTTAAACAGTTCTCAATGTTTTTTTCTTCATTTTTTGTAATCAATCCCACGGTGAGAGGAGGGCGGGAAGAGGGTTTGCGTCGATAAGCTTTCACAAAGGCTTCCTCCAATTCGTAAAGTAATGGCGTTCGGCGCACTGCGCCGTTTTGCCGCTGGTTCTCTGTTTCCCGAAAGGCAGGGGATATTCGGGAGGACAAAAGAAACCCCTTAATAAAAATTTATCCAACAAAACGCATATTTTGAAAGAAAAACTCCGAAAATATTTGTCTGTGTCAATATTTTACAAGAAAAATTTTTTGTTTTGAAAAAAACTGCAAACGCTATTTTTACAATGTGGAATTTTGCAAGAGGAAACTTTGAATTTTATGTGAAATCTGATATAATAACCGTAATTACGGCAAAGGAAAATGATAAGATAAAAACACGCAGCCTTTGAAAGAAACCGGTGCGGCGTGCAAAGCGGACATGCCCGGTGCACCCAACCTTTGACGATATTTCATTTTTGAGAGAATAGGATAAAACAATGAAGAAATTTTGCTGTATTGTGCTGTTGACCCTCTGCGTCATTGGCTTGCCTGTGCGTGCCGCAGCGCAGGGGTACGATTTGCCGGCGGAAATTTCCATCACCGCGGCGGAGGCATATTTTATCAATTTGGACACCGGCCTTGTGGTTTATGAAAAAGATGCCGACACTCCGCGCAGTATCGCCAGCTTAACAAAGCTGATGACTGCGCTTTTGCTGATGGAAAATGTAGAGGATTTGGAAAACACCATGATTACCGCCGAACGCAGCTTGTATGTAGGCAGCATTATTGATCCGTCTTCGTCGAATGCTGATATTCGGCCGGGAGAAAGTGTAAGCGCTTTAAATATGCTGTATGCCATGATGCTGCCCAGCGCAAACGAAGCCGCAGAAGCAGTGGGTTATTACCTTTCGGGCGGCAACATGCAAAACTTTTACGCGCTGATGAACCAGCGCGCCAAGGACTTAGGATGCACAAACACACAGTTTGCTTCCGCCAACGGCCTTGTGGACCAAGAAGGCGGCAACTGGAGTACCGCGCACGATGTGGCACTGATTGCGCAGGAGTGCTGGAAACATGAAATTTTCCGCACAGTATGCGGTACGCGCATGTACTGGATGCCCATGACAGACAACAGCGCGCACAACTATCCGCAGTTTCCCGAGCAAAACCCGAACGCCGCGTACTATATTCAAAATACGAATTTAATGCTTTCGCCCAATGCGGGAGTTTACCGCCCGTACATCAAGGGTGTGAAAACAGGGTCTACCTTTGCGGCGGGACGAAACTTTGTTTCAGCGGCTGTCAACGAGCGCGGTGAAAGCTTTATCGGCGTGGTATTGGGCTGCCCTTATGACCCTGCGGAAGACGGTTATGCTTACAGCTTCCATGACACCGCGGCAATTTACGATTGGATCTTTTCCGGCTTTTCGGTTCGGCCCACGCTGGACACCACGACACCCATTACGGAGGTTCGTGTGGAATGGTCCAGCGAAAGCGACCGGCTTCAGCTTGTTCCGGCCAGCGATTTGAAAACCATTTTGCCCAACGACAGCGACGATGCCCTGACAACGACGTTTGACGTTCCAAAAGCGGTGTATGCCCCTGTAAAAGCAGGCGACCCGGTGGGCAGTGTCACTTTGACGCTGGAGGGCAGAGAAATCGGAACTGTGGAACTGCTCGCCGCTGAAGATATTGAGCGCAATACGTTTTTATTTTTGGTGGGCAAGACGGGCGAATTTTTAGGCGGAACCTATGTCAAAGTGGTGATTGTGCTGACGGCAATTTTCTTTATAGGCTACACGATAATTGCCGTACGCATGGAACGCGCCCGAAAAGCGCAGCTGCGCCGCCAAAAGCGCCGTGCATCACAAGAGCGCTTTGACGATTTCCCGCCGCAGCAGTAAAAAATGAAACATTGCTTTAACAGTGCAACGCAAGAAAAGGATGATAGACAATGACGGATGTGAATCAAGCACGCAATTTAACCCTTTTGATGGATTTTTATGAAATGACGATGGCGGCAGGCTATTTTGAAGAAGGCTATGAGGAGCAAATCGGCGTGTTCGATATGTTTTTCCGCAAGGTGCCGGATGACGGCGGCTTTGCCATTGCGGCAGGGCTTGCGCAGTTTTGCGAAATTATTGATAACCTGCACTTTACTGAAGAAGACATCGAATATTTGCGCAGTAAAAACTGCTTTTCTGAAGCCTTTTTAGACTATCTGCGCCATTTTGAGTTTCACTGCAATATTTGGGCGGTTGAGGAAGGAACGCCTGTGTTCCCCATGGAGCCGCTTGTCATTGTGGAAGGCCCGGCGATTGAAGCACAGCTGATTGAAACCTTGCTGCTCGTCACGTTTAATCATCAAAGCCTAATTTGTACGAAAACCAACCGCATTGTGCGCGCAGCAAAAGGGCTGCCCGTAATGGAGTTCGGCAGCCGCCGCGCCCAAGGCTATGACGGCGCGGTGCTCGGCGCGCGCGCCGCGTATATCGGCGGCGTAGTGGGAACGGCGTGCGTTTTGGCAGATCGTCAGTTCGGCATCCCTGCGCTGGGAACAATGGCGCACAGCTGGGTGCAGATGTTCCCCAGCGAGTATGAAGCGTTTGCCCGTTATGCAAAGCTGTATCCCGACAACTGTACGCTTTTGGTAGACACCTACAACGTGCTGAAAAGCGGTGTTCCCAACGCCATTCGCGTGTTTAATGAGGTTTTGGCGCCAATGGGCATTCGTCCGAAAGGAGTGCGCATCGACTCGGGCGATATTGCCTATCTCTCTAAAAAAGTGCGCAAAATGCTGGACGAGGCGGGCTATCCCGACTGCGGCATTTGTGCATCCAATTCTTTGGATGAGTACATTGTGCGCGATCTGCTGGTGCAGGGGGCAAAGCTGGACAGCTTCGGCATCGGCGAAAATTTGATTACTTCCAAATCGAGCCCGGTGTTCGGCGGCGTTTACAAGCTGGCGGCTGTACGCAGCGGCGAGCACTATGAGCCGAAAATTAAAATCAGCGAAACGGCGGAGAAAATCACGATTCCGCATTTGAAAAATCTGTATCGTATTTACGACAATGAAACGGGAAAGGCAATGGCCGACTTAATGACCATGTACGACGAAGCCTTGGATGCTTCCAAGGGCCTGACCTTGTTTGACCCGGTGCAGACGTGGAAAAAGCGCACCTTTACCGGAATTCATTTAAAACAGCTGAATGTACCCATTTATGTGAACGGCAAGCGTGTGTATCAAACGCCGCCGCTGGAGGAAATCCGCCGCCATTGTGCCGAGCAGGTAGAAACCTTGTGGGATGAAGTAAAGCGCTTTGAAAACCCGCACCGTTACTATGTCGATTTGTCGCAAAAGCTGTGGGACGAGCGTCAGCGCCTGCTGAATGAGCTGTCTGTCAATTAAAAAATCAATAGAAAAAGAGAGCAAGCCGGTTTTTCGGCTTAAAGGAGATTATTTGTGAAAAGAGAAGGAACCCAGTCTACGGCAACGCTCATTCGGCGTTTTTGGCCGTACTTAACGCAGTATCGCGGTATTTTAATTTTTGATTTGTTCTGCGCGGCGCTCACCACCGTGTGCGAGCTCGTTTTGCCGATGCTGATGCGCACTGTCACGAACCTCGGCGCAGAAAATTTGGAAAGCCTTACCCTGTCGCTTGTGCTGCGCATCGGCGCGCTGTACTTGGTGCTGCGCATTATCGACGCTGTGGCGAACTATTTCATGTCCAACACCGGCCATGTCATGGGTGCGCGCATTGAAACGAACATGCGGCGAGATGCGTTTGCCCATTTGCAAAAGCTGTCGAACAACTACTTTGCCAATACGAAAGTCGGCCAGATTATGGGCCGCATTACAAACGACTTATTTGACGTAACGGAGTTTTCCCACCACTGTCCGGAGGAATTTTTCATCGCGGGCTTAAAAGGTGTGATTTCGTTTATCATTTTGGCGCGCATCAATATCATCTTAACGCTGATTATTTTTGTGTTTATTCCGCCGATGCTGCTCATCAGCGTCAAGCTCAACACCTTTGTCCGCCGCACGTTCCGCAGCCAGCGCCAGCAAATCGGCGAGCTGAATGCGCGCATTGAGGACAGCTTGCTCGGAACGCGCGTGGTCAAAGCGTTTTCGGGCGAGGAAATGGAAAAAGAAAAATTTGAGCGCGACAACGGACGCTTTTTGAATATCAAAAAGGACACTTACCACTGGATGGCGGCATTCCACACGGTCACGCGCGCGTTTGACGGCGTGATGTACTTAGTCGTGCTTGTGGCAGGTTCGCTGTTTATGATGAACGGCAGCATTCTTCCCGGCGACCTTGTGGCATATATGCTCTATGTCACAACGCTTTTGACGACCATTCGCCGCATTGTGGAATTTGCCGAGCAGTTCCAGCGCGGCATGACGGGAATTGAGCGCTTTTTTGAAATTATGGATGCCGACGTGGAAATTTTCGACGAGCCGGACGCTGTGCCGCTGGGAACCGTGAAGGGCGAAATTAAACTCGACCACGTTTCTTTTGAGTATCCGGACGACCACAACCGCGTGTTAGAGGATTTGTGCTTAACGATTCGCGCGGGCGAGCGTGTAGCGCTTGTCGGTCCTTCCGGCGGCGGAAAAACAACGCTCACGAACTTGATTCCCCGTTTTTATGACCCGACTTCCGGACGCATTCTGATTGACGGAAAAGATACGCGCCATGTAACGCTGAAAAGCCTGCGCGGGGCCATCGGCATTGTACAGCAGGAGGTGTATTTATTCAGCGGCACGGTGTTTGAAAATATCGCTTACGGAAAGCCCGACGCAACGCGCAGGGAAGTGGAAGAAGCCGCGCGTCTGGCCGGTGCGCACGAGTTTATCAGTGCGCTGCATGACGGCTATGACACCTATGTGGGCGAGCGCGGCGTGAAGCTGTCCGGGGGCCAAAAACAGCGCATTTCCATTGCCCGCGTCTTTTTGAAAAATCCGCCGATTCTCATTTTGGACGAGGCCACCAGCGCACTCGATAACGAAAGCGAGCTGCTTGTGGGAGAAAGCTTGTCGCGTTTGGCAAAAGGGCGTACCACGCTGACCATTGCGCACCGATTGACAACGATTCAAAATTCCGACCGTATTTTGGTGCTGGGTGAGCACGGCATTGAGGAAGAAGGCACGCATGAGGAGCTGTTACAACAAGGCGGTATCTACAGCCGTTTGTGGAACGGTGCGAAAAGTTTAGAGAAAGCTACGCTTTAATGCGCAGACATTGACAGGGATATTTTTCCGGCGGCGCAAAGCGGAGGAAGACGATGAAAGAGCTGGATTGTGAAACACGCTATCCTATCTTATTGGTTCATGGAACAGGGTTTCGGGATGTAAAAGGCATCAGCTATTGGGGGCGCATTCCCAAAGCACTCAAAGCCCATGGTGCCGCCGTTTTTTTCGGCGGTCAGGACAGCTGGGCAACCGTGGAGAAAAATGCCGATGCGCTGAAACACCGTGTAAGCGAAATTCTCGAACAAACGGGATGCGAAAAAGTGAATATCATTGCACACTCAAAGGGCGGCCTGGAAGCGCGTTATCTGGCTTCTTCGCTGGGGATGGGGCAGTCAATTGCGTCGATTACCATGATTTCTACGCCGAACAGAGGCTCAAAGACGATGGACGTGCTGGCGCGGATGCCGAAGGTGTTGTTTCGTATGGCGGGCTTGTTTGTGAACGGATGGTGTCGCTTGATTGGCGATAAACACCCCGATTTTTGTGCGGCATGCTTTCAATTTACAACGAAATGGGCGAAGGCATTCAACGAGTCAAACCCGGATGCCGAAGGTGTTGTTTATCAAAGCTATGCCGGGGCGATGCGCTCTTGGCGCAGCGATTTATGGATGGGATGGCCCAATATCGTGATCGGTCTGTTTGAGGGGGAAAATGACGGCATGGTGACGCCGGAGTCTGCCCGCTGGACAGGCTTTCAGGAAGTATGGCGCGGCGTGGGCGGGCGCGGCGTTTCTCACATGGATGAAGTGGACTTTCGCCGCAGACCGCTCAAACGCGGCGGAGCAGTGTTTGATATTGTGGATTGCTATGTCAAAATGGTTTGCGAACTGAAAACACAGGGGCTTTAAACTTGACCGTCAGTCGTCACAAAACGGCAGCTCTCTTTGCTTGCTGCAAACAAGCGGGCTGTTCCTCGGTGCTTTTGGTTTTCAAAACGGCATTAAACTGATCCGGTGTGTGATCGAAGTTTGAAAAGGAGTGCTGAAATTTATGCTGCCGCTTGTTTCTTTCATTGTTCCCGTCTATAACTCCGCCACAGACTTGGCGCGCTGCATTGAAAGTGTGCGCCGTCAAAGCTATGAAAACTTAGAAATTCTGCTGGTCAACGACGGAAGTCGTGATACCTCCGGTGAAATTTGCCGAATGTATGCCCGCATTGACGAGCGTATCCGCGTGATTGACAAACAAAATCAAGGCGTTTCTGCCGCGCGCAACGACGCCATCCGAGCGGCAAAGGGAAAGTATTTGCAATTTGCCGACAGCGACGATTATTTGGCGCAGGACGCCGTGCTGCGCATGGTGGAAAAAGCAGAACATGATGACTGTGATTTGGTGATTGCCGCATATTGCCGTGTGCGCGGCGAACGTCAGCGCACCTATGCGTTTTTGCCGGAAACATCCGTGATGAGCAAAAATGAATTTGCCCGTCATTTAATGGAGGAGCCGGCAAGCTTTTACTATGGCGTTTTGTGGAATAAATTATACCGCGCCGATATCATCCGCAAACACGATATTCGATGCAACACCGATTTGTCTTGGAGCGAGGACTTTTTGTTTAATTTGGAGTATATTCGCTACGCCGAACGCTTTGCTGCGCTGGAATACCCCGTTTATTACTATATCAATAATGAAAAAAGCATTACGCATACACAGATGGATGTCGTGAATGTGATTAAAACAAAAGCGACGCTCTTTCAATATTACAAAGAGTTGTATGAACACTTGGGTCTTTACGAAAAGTATAAACCGCAGATTTACCGTTATCTGATTTCCGTAGCAGAGCGTTAAAAAGATTTTTCACTCAGAAGGGATGTTTAAAATCATGAGTTATGTCACACACAATGAAGAAACCCAGTATATGCTCGAACAAATGAAAGCTGTTTTAGCGGCTGACAGCCCGACGGGCTATACCCGCCATGCAGCAGCATTGGTGTACCATGCCTTTGAAGCGCTGGGGTTTGCGCCGCAGTACACGAACAAGGGCGGGGTGCTGGTGCGCCTGAGCGAAGGTGGGTCGTCCGAGAGCAGCAACGGGATTTTGCTGGAAGCGCATCTGGATACTTTGGGTGCCATGGTGGTGCAGGTGAAAGACAATGGGCGTTTGCGTGTAACTCCGCTCGGCGGCATGAACGCCAATAATGCCGAAACGGAAAACGTGTATGTGGTAACGCGCAGCGGAAAAGTGCTGGAAGGCACACTGCAAATGAAAAATGCTTCCGTACATGTCAACGGAGAATACAACAAGACAGAGCGCAGCTGGGACAATTTAGAAGTGGTGCTCGATGAAGAAGCCTACACAAAAGCCGAAACGGAAAAGCTGGGCATCATGACCGGCGATATCGTGTGCTTTGACCCCCGCACCCGTGTGACAACCAGCGGTTATATCAAAAGCCGCTTTTTGGACGATAAGCTCAGCGTGGCCATTTTGCTGGGCTATGCGCGCCATCTGAGTCAAGGGGCAAAAACAAAGCGTCCGGTGCATTGCCATATCACCGTGTTTGAAGAGGTGGGGCACGGCGGTTCAGCTTCTTTTCCGGAGGGCGTATCAGAGGTGCTCAGTGTCGATATGGGTTGCGTGGGCGAAGGGCTGGCCTGCCGCGAAACGCAGGTGTCTATCTGCGCGAAGGACTCCGGCGGCCCGTATCACTACGACGTGGTGTCCGGCTTAATCGAAGCGGCAAAGCGGGAAAATGTTGATTTTGCCGTGGATGTCTATCCGTTTTACGGTTCCGATGCCGAGGCCGGTCTGCGTGCCGGCCACGATGTGCGCCATGGCTTGATCGGCGCGGGCGTGTATGCGTCCCACGGCTATGAGCGCAGCCATGTCAAGGGCATGGAAAATACACTCAAGCTGCTGAAGGCATACTTGGGGTAAAGCGTCGACATTTTTTAGGAGGAAAGCCGATGCTTTGCATCGGCTTTCATGCTATTTTAATGTTCAGAAAGTAAAATGAGGGAAAAGGAGGAATTGCCGTGAGAATTTTAGTGGTGGAAGATGAGCCGGAATTAAACCGTATGCTGAAAAAGCGTTTGACGGAAGCGCATTATACGGTTGACGCTTGTGACGACGGCTCGCTGGTGCAGGACTATCTCGCTTGTGCCGAATATGATGCGGTGGTGCTGGACATTATGCTGCCGGGAATCAGCGGGCTGGAACTTCTGCGCCGCATGCGGGAAAAAGGGGATAGAACCCCGGTTTTGCTGCTGACGGCAAAGGACGGCATTGAAGACCGTGTGGCAGGGCTTGACAGCGGAGCGGACGATTACCTGGTCAAACCCTTTGCGTTTGATGAATTGCTGGCACGTTTGCGTGTGATGGTGCGCCGGGCAAGCAAAAGTGTGAGTGAGGTATTTACGGTGGCTGACTTAACGGTGGATTGCGCCGCACGCACGGTAAAACGCGGAGAAACGGCCATTGAGCTTTCGGGCAAAGAATTTATGATGCTGGAATATCTCATCCGCAATGCGGGCGTCGTGCTCTCGCGTGATAAAATCAGCCGCCATATCTGGAATTATGACTATGAAGGCGGTTCCAATGTCGTAGACGTGTACATTCGCTACTTGAGGAAGAAATTAGACGACGGATATTCTCCGAAGCTGATTCATACCGTTCGAGGGCTGGGCTATGTATTGAGGGTGCAGGAATGAAACGTTGGACCATTCGCCTGAAGGTAACCCTTTGGTTTACTTTGTTTATGACGCTGCTGAGCGTGCTGGCTCTGGGAATTTTAGTTTACAGCAGTGAGTATTCTGCGCTGGAAAACATCAAGTTTCGTATCACCGATGTGGTGGAACAAGTGCAGCGTGATGTCGAGTGGAAGGATAACGAGCTCGAAATTGATAAAGATTTAGAAGGCTTTCAAGACGGCGTTTACCTTTCTCTCTACGATTCCCAGGGCGTTCCGCTTTACGGCAGCGTGCCGCGGTTGTTTGACAACTCTGACGTTTTCGAGCACAAAAGCCTGCGTGAGAAAAAGACGCAGAACGGGATATTTTATTGGTACGATGAAAAAATCTGGGTGAGCGGATACGGCGAAATTTGGGTGCGAAGCATCGCGGAGGCCGACCAAGTAAGTGCGGCCGTCGGCAGTTTTTTGCAGTTTGCCGTCATTGTTTTTCCGTTTTTTGTGCTTACGGCGGCGCTGGGCGGTTATTGGATCACGCGCCGGGCGTTTCTTCCGGTGCGTCAAATTACGCAGACAGCGAGAGAAATCGGAGAAGGCGATGACCTTTCCCGCCGGATTGGGCTCGGCAAGGGAAAAGATGAAATTTATACGCTTGCCAACGAGTTCGATTCTATGTTTGAACGAATTCAGGCGGCGTTTGAACGGGAAAAGCAGTTTACTGCCGATGCTTCGCACGAGCTGCGCACCCCCGTGGCGGTAATTCTTTCTCAGTGTGAGGATGCGCTGAGGACCGAGTGTGACGAGCCGCACCGCGAAGCGCTTGTTACCATTCAAAAGCAAGCAGAAAAAATGGCGGGCTTGATTTCGCAGCTGCTTACCTTGGCGCGCGCCGAACAAAGCCGAAAGAAACTGCATTTGGAGCGTGTGAACCTCAGCGAGCTGTCTGAGATTGTCGGAGAACAGCAACAGGAATTTGCCGAAGAACGCGGCATTAAAATTGTTCAGGAAATTGAGCCGGATGTAACGGTGCAGGGCGACGAAACGATGCTCATGCGCATGCTGATCAATTTACTGGAAAATGCGGTGAAATACGGAAAGGAAAACGGACATATCTGTCTTTCTCTTGCGCGTGAAAATGGGTTTGCCGTGTGCCGTGTTGAAGATGACGGTATCGGTATCGAAAAAGAGCATCTTGAAAATGTGTGGAAACGCTTTTGGCAGGTGGACGCTTCCCGAAAAGTGGAAGGCGCAGGGCTTGGCCTTGCCATGGTGAAATGGATGGCCGAAGCGCATGGCGGAGCGGTGTCTGTTACAAGTGAAAAAGGAAAGGGTTCCTGCTTTTCCTTTACCATTCCTTTGGCGGAGGAAGAGGGATAAAAAATACTTGCAACGAAAACAAAATTAGGGTATAATGTACCATACGCACGTTGTGTGTATGGGGCATTAGCTCAGTTGGTCAGAGCATCCGGCTCATAACCGGCGGGTCCCGGGTTCAAGTCCCTGATGCCCCACCAAAAAGAAAAAGCCGTCCGAAAGGGCGGCTTTTTGTTTTGCAGAGGGGCGGGCTTGAAGCCGGGACCCGCCGAGGCGGATTCAGGGTATGCGAAGCTGAGCGCCGCCGGTGGCGGAGAAAGCGAAGCGGAGCATTGGGCAGTGCCGCAGAGCAGTGCCGTGCGGCGGAAGACGCGCAGCAGTGCGACACGGCACAACCGGGTAAAGTCCCTGATGCCCCACCAAAAAGAAAAAGCCGTCCGAAAGGGCGGCTTTTTCTTTTGCAGAGGGGCGGGCTTGAAGCCGGGACCCGCCGAGCGGGTTCAGGGTATGCGAAGCTGAGCGCCGCCGATGGCGGAGAAAGCGAAGCGGAGCATTGGGCAGTGCCGCAGAGCAGTGCCGTGCGGCGGAAGACGCGCAGCAGTGCGACACGGCACAACCGGGTAAAGTCCCTGATGCTTCGCAAAAGATATCCAATCATAGAAAAGCTTACGTTCTTAAAAATGCTTTGTCGCTTTCCGGCATACCGCCATCATCTGACACATAGCGTTCTACCCGCATATGAAGATCATATTTTTCTCTTAGTTTTATAATTTGCTCCATCATTGGTGATGCATGGTGTTGATCAATTGCGTTTTGGTCTTTCCAGCTGTCAATTAAAAGCAGAGTTTCTTCATCTTCCATTGAAAAATAGTATTCATATTTGAGATTGCCCTCTTCTTTTCGAATACTGTCCACAACCCCAGTCATCATCATCTCCTGTGCAAATTTTTTTGCATTTCCGTTTTTGCCGTAGTAATAAATATTGATCGTAATTGCCATTTTCTTTTTCCTCCTTTTTTAAACCGTTACAGCCGCCGCCGGCGTTAACTCATAAACATGCGTAAATTGCTTTTTGCGCTCCTCGCTGAGGTGATGGCTGATGAGAATGAGCGTCAAATCCGGGTTTGACAAAAGGCTTTTTTCTACGATATCAGCATTTTTTTGGTCCAGGGCGCTGGTGCCTTCGTCCACCAGCAAAATAGAACGGTTATGTATCAAAGCGCGGGCAATGGCTACGCGCTGTTTTTGTCCGCCGGAAAGTGCGCTGCCTTCTTCGCCTACGGGAGTGTCCAACCCTTCCGGCATGTTTGCAAGGTCGCCCAGTAAAGCGCTGTCACGCAGGGCTTTTTGCATTTCTTCCTCGGTGAAATTTCCGCCTAAGGTAATATTTTCGCGGATGGTGGTGTTGAACAAAAAGACATTCTGCTCAATATAGCTCATCTGCTGTTGAATCTGTTCGGGGGTACAGCGTTTCATATCGACTCCGTCAAAGGCAACCGTGCCTTCATAACCCGGCAGCCAGCCGAGCAGAATTTTCAGTAATGTGCTTTTTCCGCACCCGGACGGGCCGGTGAGGGCGTACTTGCCGCCTTTTTCAAACCGGGCATTGAGCTGGTCTAAAATAGGCTTTTTGGGATCGTAGCAAAAGGATACATCTTTTATGCAAATTTCTTTTTGCAGTGAGGGCAAAGCGGGGGCTGTAGATTTGCTGTCGGCGGCATGCACAGTAATTTTTTCAAAATAGGGTTTGCCGGATGCTATAGATAGCTGAAGATCAACGATGGATTGAAGCCCGTTGTAAACGTTGCCGCAAATTGTGTTTCCGCCCAGCAGAGCAGACTGAATAATCAGCCCTTGTATGGAAAGCCAGCCCATCAAAGCCATGACAAGCCCTTGAAACAGCATGTTGATGATGCTGATGCCGTTAAAAATTTTCGACTGTGTAATGTTTAAGCGGCAGCATGAGGTTTCGAGGGCATCGCTTGCCGTGTTAATGCCATTTTTGAACTTATCATCTTTCCCGAAGAAATGAAGCACATCATAACCCGACAAAAGGTCTTTAAAGCTGCTTAACGCTTGGCCTTGGCGCGCGGAAAATGCCGCGGCGATGCGGTTCAATTTCTGCTCAAATAACTTGGGAATCAGCACCATGAGCACGGCTGTGAAGAGTGCCATCACCAGCAGCAGCCAGTGAAGGCTCGCCAAGGCGGCCATGCTGACCACCACTAAAGCAACCGTGCCAATGAGCTGATAAAACGGAAGCCACGCCCGCTGCTTGATTTCGTTGATATCGTTTGTGAATTGGGAAAGCGATTCGCCTAAGCTTCGTTCGTGCAGGGCTTGATAGCTTGTCTGCAAAATGCCGAACGCAATGTCTGCGCGCAGCATGTTATCCATTTTTCGCATAGCGTAATTTTGAAAAGCAGTTTGCAAAACAGACAAAGCAAAAACCGCAATCCAAAACAAAATCATAATGCCTAATTGAAACAGAAATTGCTGCAAATCCCGTTCAATAATCTTTTGAAATGATTGCATCAGCGCAAGGCTGACGCCAACTTTGAAGATGTTTTGTAGAATCAAGCAAACAACTGCCAGCAAATTCAAAAACCAAGCTTTTTTTAAATAGTAAAACATGTTCAGCTCCTTAGAGAAACTATTTTTTATTCCTGACGGAGAACCCGGATCCGGAGCAGATGTCCGGGTGAACTTTCCGTAAAATAAACCCCACAGTGCGCAAAGGCACTGTGGGGTGTGATAACGCACGCCTTATGATTGGGCTTTTTCAGGTTTTGCCAAAGCCCCTATGGTTAGCTTAGAAGCTAAGCGAAACACCAAAACGCCGCAGAATGCGCCGAGCACGCTTAAAATAATATCATCCACGTCAAAGCTGCCACGACGCAGAAGCGCTTGCAGCACTTCCAAAATAAAGCAAAGTACTGCGCTGGCTAAGAGCGTGTGCAAAAGCTTTCTTTTCGCGCTTGCCAATGCATATACCAAAAAACCGCACGGCAAAAAGGCGATGATGGGCAAAACGAGATTGCGCAATGCAATGTCAAGGTTTATAGACTGCGTAAAGAACGATTGAATATAAGTCGCAATCGTTGCAAACGGAACGAGATTGGCAGATTTTATAATAAACTCATAAAGGGACAAACTGCTCCAGTACAAAACCTCATTGCGAAGGCTGAAAAATACGAGTGCAATCAGATAAACAAAAAAAGCGGACAAAAGATATTTGTTGGACTTTTTGACAGCGTTTAACATGGACATGCTCAGTTCATCCTTTCATAAACGTTACGGCATATACTTTTTCGCATATTATAACATCAAATATTTTTTGTTACAATACAAATGATTTTAACATTCTTTTATTTTTTGGTTTACCAATACGGTGACTGCAATCATACTAATGATACCGACAAATGCAATGATGAGAGAATTCCATTCCATGGGTACGATTTTGACATATCTCAGGAAAGAAGTAAAAATCAATAAACCGATGCCCGCTCTCAAAAAATATGTCCCGCATAACAAATTTGCTTTCTTCCAGTTTTCTTTGCTTTTCATGGACAAAGAAGTTCGCATTCCTGAATAAGGATTGATATTGCCATTCGCTATTTTTTTCCACCACGGATATGAAAGAATCATGAGAATGGGTATGCTGTAATCAATTAGCAGAAAAAAGTATTTCATACGACATCTCCTCCAACCCACCTGCTTGTGCCTGACTGCGTTTATTGACTTCACAGATCGAATCTTGAATCAATATTTGTTATGAGTGATGTGTCAATTATAGCAATCAGTTCCTTGTTTTTCAATTGATAATTTTTCTATGTGGATATATACAGGCTCATGACGTCTTTGGCAGTAGGTTCATTATATCGCAATTTTTTTCAGAAGAACATATCATTTCATGTTATTAAAAAATGGCATGAAACAATAATTTGAAAAGAAAATTTATCAGGCGGATACTGGAAATTGATTGTGCTATCCTTTACAATTCTTTTATTTTTGTGATGCCAATAGCATGCCACTGTATGCAGCGCCAGACCATATCGTCTTGTGTTTCTACTTTTCACATAAACCAAGGCGTTCACTTGTCTGATTTTTTGCGGATATTTCACATTGTTCCACACTGTGGAGCAATGCCGGGAAAGGGGCAAAAGTCAAGGGTCAATTCCGCCAAAGCACAAAGCGCAAAATTGTAGGAGTTTTCCATTTGCAGGTTTTTTAGAATGTGCTATACTTTATACAGGGGATTAGCGGTTGTTTCTGCATAAAGATTCAGCGGCATGTTTGGTGCGGATACGGCCGGTTTCGCCCGTTTTTGTAGGGAGGACGGATGTTCATTATGAGTAAAAATCAATTTGATCTCATCACGTTCGGTGAGATTATGCTTCGTCTTTCGCCGCCGCGCCACGAGCGCATTACCGACGGCGATATTTTTGAAAAGCGCGCGGGCGGCGCCGAACTGAATGTGGCGTCCGGCGTAGCGCTCTTGGGGCTGCGCACCGGCATTATTTCCAAACTGCCGGCCAACAAACTGGGTACATTTTTGAAAAACCGCATTCGTTTCGTCGGCGTTTCGGACGACTATTTAATTTACGACGAAAGCCCCGAGGCGCGTTTGGGCTTGTATTATTATGAGATGGGCGCCGCGCCCCGCAAGCCGACTATTGTTTATGACCGCAAAGAGTCCAGCGCAACGCGCATTCGCTTGGAGGAAATTCCTTCCGAAGTTTACACGAGCGCGCGCATGTTCCACACCTCCGGCATCAGCCTTGCCATTTGTCCGCAGATGCGCGACGTTGCCATTGAGCTGATGAAGCGCTTTAAAGAGGGCGGAGCGCTGATTTCGTTTGACGTAAACTACCGCGCCAATTTGTGGAGCGAGGAAGAGTCCCGTGAGACCATTAAAAAGATTTTGCCGCTGGTTGACATTCTGTTTGTTTCCGAGGAAAGCAGCCGCCGCATGTTCCAGAAAACAGGCACGCTGCATGAGATGATGAAAAGTTACTGCGAAGAATACGGCGTGAAAATTGTTGCCACAACTCAGCGCACGGTTATCAGCCCGCGCAAACATAACTTCACTTCTACCATTTACAGCGCAGAAAACGACACGTTCTATACGGAGCGTCCGTATGAGAACATTGATGTCATTGACCGCATCGGTTCCGGTGATGCTTATGTGGGCGGTGTGCTGTTCGGCCTGCTGAAGTATGGCGACCCCGAACAGGCGATGCGCTTCGGCAACGCGACTTCCAGCGTGAAAAATACGATTCCCGGCGATTTGCCCGGCTCGGATTTGCACGAAATCGAACGCATTATTCAAGAACACAATGCGGTTGGCCCGGTCAGCGAGCTGAACCGTTAAGCGCCGCGCGCCATGCGGCGCTCTTTTGAAGCGATTGATTGTATATTTCTTGTATACATCTTGTGCGCAGAGTGAAATTCGGCTATACTTCACATATAGTCCATTTTAAACAAAAGAAAGGTGAGATTGACATGAAACCCTTTATGGACAAAGACTTTTTGCTCGAAACCGAAACAGCGAAAAAGTTGTATCATGAACACGCGGCAAAAATGCCCATCATCGACTATCACTGCCATATCAACCCGCAGGAGATTGCCGAGGACCGCCGCTATGACTCGATTACGCAGGTTTGGCTGGGCGGCGACCACTACAAGTGGCGCGCAATGCGCTGCAATGGTGTGCCCGAGTGCGATATTACCGGCGCAAAAGATACCGACCCGTACCGCACCTTTGAGCGCTGGGCGGAAACCCTGCCGAAGGCCATCGGCAACCCCCTGTATCACTGGACGTATCTGGAACTGAAAAAATATTTCGGCATCACCGAGCCGCTGAATGCAAAATCTGCGAAGAAGATTTATGACGCCTGCAACGAGCGCCTGAAAGCAGAAGATATGTCTGTGCGCGGCATCATTGACCAGTCGAACGTGAAATTGATTTGCACCACAGACGACCCTGCCGATACGCTGGAGTGGCACAAAAAGATTGCCGCCGACCCCACCTGCAAGGTAAAGGTTCTGCCGGCAATGCGCCCGGACAAAGCCATGAACATTCAAAAACCCGGCTTTGCAGAGTATGTCAAGCAGCTGGGCGGCATGGCAGGCATGGAGATTAAAACCTTTGCGGACATGAAAAAGGCTTTGCACAACCGCATTGACTTCTTTAACGAGATGGGCTGCCGCGCTTCCGACCATGCGCTGGATTATGCCACTTATGAGTCCGCTACCGAGCAGGAGCTGGAAGCTATTTTTGCCAAAGGTCTTGCCGGCAAAGCTTTGACCGAAAAGGAAATTGCCGCTTACAAGACGGCCGTTTTGCTGGCGGTTGCTGAGAAGTATACCGAGTACGGCTGGGTGATGCAGATTCACTTCGGCTGTATCCGAGACAACAACACTGAGTGGTACAATAAGCTCGGCCCCGACACCGGTTTTGACGCGGTTTCCAACAGCCACGGCGTAGACGATTTAGGCAAGCTGATGGACGCGATGGCGCAAAACCACACGCTGCCGAAAATGGTGCTGTACAGCCTGAATCAGTACGACAACGAGGCAATTGTCACGTTGGCGGGCTGCTTCCAGGTGAACGGCGTATGCCCCAGCCAGGTGCAGATTGGCTCTGCATGGTGGTTTAACGACACCAAGACCGGCATGGAAAAACAGCTGACCGATCTTGCAAACCTCGGTACGCTGGGCAACTTCATCGGCATGCTGACGGACAGCCGCAGCTTCCTGTCCTACACTCGTCATGAGTATTTCCGCCGCATCCTGTGCAACTGGATCGGCAACCTCGTAGAAAACGGCGAGTATCATGCTGATATGGAAACACTCGGCCAGATGGTAGAGGATATCAGCTACAACAACACCGTGCGCTTCTTCGGCTTTGACGTATAAAGTGCATCATAAAATAAGCATAAAAAACGGCAGGGAATTTCCCTGCCGTTTTCAGTTTGTTGAAAAAGCTTTGCTTTTTCACAAACTGAACCCCTATCTAAAATGGAAAAGAGGGCTCAGCCCCCTTTTTCCCCTTACAGCCTAGGTTCTTTTTGAATCATGCCGCAGTTTTTCGACAGTCTCATACCCCCGGCTTCGCCGGGGGATATTTATTATGTGCGGCACAGCTGCCAAAAGGCAACGGCTGCCGCCGCGCCGACATTTAACGAGTCTACCCCGTGTGCCATAGGGATGATAACGCAGTGGTCGCACACGCACAGTGTTTCCGCACAAAGTCCGGTGCCCTCTGTGCCCAGCAGCAATGCCAGCCGTTCCATATGGCTTAAACGCACATCATCCAGCGGAAAACTGTCGGGCCGCAGGGCAAGCGCCGCTGTGGTAAAGCCCATCGCTTTCAGGCGATTTACGCCGCCCGCGCGCCAATCAGCTTGATTTTCACCGATTACCGCCCAGGGAACCCGAAACACGCTGCCCATGCTCACGCGCAGCACGCGGCGGGTAAGCGGGTCAATACACGAGGGCGTTACTAAAACCGCCTCCACCCCCAGCGCCGCCGCACTGCGGAAAATTGCGCCCACATTTTCAGCATCGACAATGTCCTCTAACACGGCAATCCGCCGTGCACCGCGGCATACGTCTTCGGCGTTGCGCGGTGCGGGGCGCTCCATTGCGCACAGAATGCCGCGCGTCAGCGCAAAGCCCGTCAGCCCTTCTAAAACGGCACGCGGTGCAGTGTAAACAGGCACATCCGGGCACCTTTCGAAAAGCGGTTTTCCTTTGCCTTCCATATGACGCTGTTCCATTAAAAATGAGCGCGGGCGGCATCCCGCACAGAGAGCAGCTTCAATCACAGCGGGGCTTTCAGCAATGAAAATACCGTTTGGCGTATCGGCCGCACGGCGCAGCTGCGCATGGGTTAGGGCGGTGTATTCTGATAACTCAGGACGAGCAAGATCACTGATTTCCACAACCGGCATGGTATTCCTCCTTTCGGCGGTACAGCAATTTTCTGCACCGCTTTTTGTATTGTAGCACACAAGCGGAAAATCTTCAAAAACTTTGCGCCATGATGTTGACAAAGAAGTTATTTGGTGTTATAGTTAGTTACACAAGTAATGAACCGATAGAGCGAGAAGCAAAACGGAAAGGAGGCCGCTTGATTGAACGCAAATTTCAACGAGGGAAGTGCCATTTATTTGCAGGTGGCGTCAATGCTGGAGGATGACATTTTGCGTGGTGTACTGAACGCAGAGGAACAAGCCCCCAGCACCAATGAATTGGCACGGGCGTTTTGCATTAACCCTGCCACTGCCGCAAAAGGGCTGAACCTTTTGGTCGATGAAGGTATTTTGTATAAAAAGAGAGGACTGGGGATGTTTGTGGCACCGGATGGACGCGAAAAAGTGGTAAACAAACGCAAAAGTGCGTTTTATGAAACATACGTCAAAAGCCTTGTGAAAGAAGCGCAGGCGCTGAACGTTACGAAAGAAGAATTGGCCGCCATGATTGAAAAGGCCTTGGCAAAATAAAAGGGGGACTGTACGATGGAAAAAGTATTAAAAGCGGAGAATATTGTCAAAGTTTACGGCAAAAAAGAAGTGCTTCACAGCGTTTCGCTGGAAATTCAGCCTGGCGTTATTTACGGCCTGATCGGGCGAAACGGCGCAGGAAAAACCACCTTGCTCAGCATTTTAACCGCACAAAATACGCATGACAGCGGTACGGTTACTTACGGCGGTGAGCCGGTGTGGGAAAACGAGAGGGCACTGGCGGATATCTGCTTTTCGCGCGAGCTTTCGCCCATGCTGATGTTTGGTGAAAACACTTATAAAGTGAAGGATTATCTGCGCGCAGCGTCTATTTACTATCCGCGCTGGGACAAAGAATATGCCAAGCGTTTGACAGAACGCTTCGGCCTTGATATGAAAAAGCGCATCAGCAAGCTGTCAAAGGGCATGATGAGCATGGTGACGATTATTATTGCCATGGCGTCGCGCGCTCCGATTACCATTTTGGATGAGCCGGTGGCGGGCTTAGATGTGGTTGCTCGTGAGGATTTTTATAAGATCCTGATGGAAGATTATACCGAAACCGGGCGCACGTTCATTATTTCTACGCATATCATAGAAGAAGCTGCCAACGTGCTGGAACAAGTGATTTTAGTGGATAACGGCAATATCTTAGAGGTTGGCCCCACGGAGGAGTTTGTCCACTCGTTCAGCTTCGTGTCCGGCCACGAGAGCGCTGTGGACGCGCTGTGTGAGCAAGCCGGCGCAAGCCGCCTGCTCCATACGGAAAGCTTCGGCCGTCAAAAGGGCGCTGCTCTGCGCTTGCCTACGAGTGAAACAAAACAGATGGCTGAGCGCTTGGCGGTGGATGTAGACGTTGAACCCGTCAGCCTGCAAAAAGCATTTGTGTATCTTGTGGGAGAACAAGGAGGCGAGGGAAAATGAAACAAATTGTTCGCGTTTCTCTGCCGGAATTTTTAAAGTACAGCGCGATGATAGCGGGGATTATGCTTGTAGTCTTCTTTTTGAACAGCGGCTTATCGATGGATTTACCTGAGGACCGAAGCAATTACCTCATTAAGTATCTGTTCTTGGGCTGGGGCTGGGTTTCGATGATTGTCACCACCTCCTATCTGCCTATTTTTGCAAGGCAGGCCCTTACAATGGGCAAAACGCGCCGTGAGGTGCTGCGGGCACTGCCTGCGCTGTCTGCAATTGCAGCGATATCGCAAATGGCGGCGTGCTTTTTTGTCGGCTTTGTAATGCGCATGGTGTGGGGCGAGCAGTTCCAAATTGAGCAGGTGCTGGGTAATCTGCTGGTGCTGTTTATCGCGGCGGGATTTTCCTTTGCCCTGCTCGGGCAGCTGATGGGCGTGCTCGGCATGCGCTTTGGTGCAAAAGGCATTTGGATTTCCATGGGTACGGCGATTTTTCTGTTTCTATCTTTGGTGCTTCTGTTTGCGCTTGTTTGGTCAAAGCAGCTGCTGCTTATGGTAGTCTTTTTTACAACAGCGCCTGTATGGCAGATTGCGGCAATCGCGGTCGGCGCAGTACTTGTGCTTGGCGCGCTGATACAGGCTGCCAGCGTAGCTCTTTTGCGCAATTTTTCCGTAAAGTGAGGGGAAAATGATGTTGAAAAATATCAAAAAGCAAGTTACAATGAAGTTAGATTGCTGGAAAGCGGCTGTGCTGGTTGGCTTGTTGGGTGCGGTGCTGCTTGAGTCTGTGGTACAGATTACACTGCAAGTTGCAAGCCGAACCGACCCTTCCGAAGCAACTTGGGTGGGGATGGCAGGTGTTGGCTGGATGATTGGCGCGGGCTTTACCATGGTGGGGATGAACGTGGTGACAGCCTCCACCGGGTTTTCTATGGCAGTGGTAATGGGCAGCACGCGCCGGGGCTACTTTTGGCCTTCACTTCTTGTGCAGCTAGTGGGAACATTTGCAGTTTTGCTGTGCGCGTATCCTGTTTCATGGGTAAGTGAAATGCTGCGTCGTGCGTTCATTTCACAAATACCGCCGGATGGAGAAACCTTTATCGCCGCAAATCCGGCGCTGGTTTTGTTCCATGACTATTTTTGGGTAGTTCCGCTGATTGCGCTCGGCATTGTTGCCTTCGGCATGGCGGCGGGCGGGCTGCTCACACGCTTTGGACGCGTCGGCTTTTGGATTGTTTGGGTTATTTTTATGTTCTTTTCTTTGGGAATGCCGCAAGTGGCCGAGGTAAAGTCCGGCCCGCTGTATGTGGCTCATGAGGCGGTTTTGGCCGCAACGGTCGGTTTTGGCCCGGCGCATTGGGCGGCAGTTATTGTGGCGCTGGCGCTGATTGTCATTGGTGCTGCGTGGGCAATGCTTCGGCGTGCCTGTGTAAAATAAACGGCGGCAAATGCACGCCGAACAAAAAGGGAGCGGTTTTATGCAAGAGTTGAGCTATCAAAACGTGTTTTCGCGTATTGGGGCATGCTATTTTGCTTTGCTGGCAGGCTCGCAGGTGCTCAGTGCCATTGGCATGACGGCGGCCAGGATTTATGCACCGTGGGTGATGGAAACGCCTTGGTTTATTTGGGTGTTTTCGTATGTGCCGCTGTATTTGGTTTGCGTACCTTTGTTTTTCGTTCTTTTGAAAAAATGGGTTCCTGTACAGTCTGTAAACGCAGAGCCCCGGCATCTTTCTGCGGGCTCGATGGTGAAAATTTATATTGTCATGATGGGTGCGGTGTACGCCTTTAACATCGTTTCGGCGCTGATTACACAGCTCATTGCCATGCTCAAAGGCAGTGCGGTGGCAAATCCGCTGGACGAGGTTGTCACCTCCTCGGGCCTCATTTACAATTTGATTTTCGGATGCATTGTTGCGCCTGTGGGGGAGGAGCTTGTGTTTCGCTGGGCGCTTTACCCCCGCATTGCGCCGCGTTATGGAGAAAGGCTGTATCTTTTGGTTTCCTCGGGCATTTTCGCCCTCTATCACGGCAATTTATCACAGCTTTTGTATGCGTTTGTGGTGGGCTGGCTGCTGGGCCTCGTTTATGTCAAAACACAGCGGATTCGCTACAGCATCGCATTTCATGTTGTTATCAACTTAACGGGGATTCTTGTTGGCCCGGCGCTGGCGGCCCTTGGCGCTCTCGGGATTGGAATTTTGCTTGCGTTTGAAATGGCGTGTTTGATCGGCGCGGCTGTGCTGTGGGCAAAGCGCCCTGAAAGTGCGCGAAGCCTTCGCCCCGGAACAGATATTGTGCCGCTTTATCCCGTTCGCGCTTTGCTGAAAACCGGCGGCATGGTTGCTTTGGTGGTGTTGTGCACGGTGATTATTTTAGTCACAACGCTGGCGTAAATATTTTAATCAGCTTAAAAAAGAGAGGGGAAACCTTCTCTTTTTTATTTTGTTTGCAAAACGATTGTTTTGTAAAAAACTTTCTCCTGCCTATCATTTTACCTCGGAGTATGCTATACTGTAAAACTGAACGCAGCAACAGGAGGCTGAGAAAATGAAGCTGATTTCATGGAACGTCAACGGTTTTCGGGCGGTGCTCGGCAAAGGCTTTGCCGAGATTTTCAAAACGCTCGACGCCGATATCTTTTGTTTGCAGGAAACGAAAATGCAGCCCGGGCAGGCTGAGTTTTCGCCGGAGGGCTATTTTCAGTACTGGTACAGTGCGGAGAAAAAGGGCTATTCGGGCACAGCGGTCTTCACAAAACACGAGCCGCTGAGCGTCAGCTACGGCATCGGCAAAGAGGAGCACAGCCACGAGGGGCGCGCCATTACGCTGGAATTTGAAACGTTTTATCTTGTGAACGTATATACACCGAACAGCCAAAACGAGCTGGCGCGGCTTGATTACCGCATGCAGTGGGAAGACGACCTGCTGGCTTACTTAAAAGAATTGGACGCGAAAAAGCCCGTGGTGTACTGCGGCGATTTAAACGTTGCCCACAACGAAATCGACCTGAAAAATCCAAAAACGAACCGCAACAGCGCAGGCTTTTCCGACGCGGAACGAGCGAAGATGACGCGGCTTTTGCAAAGCGGTTTTGTGGATACGTTCCGTTATTTTTACCCGGATGCTACCGGCGCTTATACTTGGTGGAGCTATTTCCGCAAGGCACGCGCAACCAATGCAGGTTGGCGCATTGACTACTTTATCGTGAGTGAGCGCTTGAAAGAGCAGATGAAAGATGCGCTTATTTATGCCGATGTGATGGGCAGCGACCATTGCCCCGTCGGGCTGGAGCTGGCTTTTTAAAAGCGCAGGCATGGCGATGCGAACAAACGCATATTGGTAAAACAGAGCATGCGAAAAAGGAGAGATGAAGATTGCTGGAAATCATCAAAGCGCTGATTTTAGGCGTGGTTGAGGGAATTACGGAATGGCTGCCGGTCTCAAGTACAGGCCATTTGATTTTAGCAGATGAATTTATTCAGCTGGGCCTCGGCGATGAGTTTATTGAAATGTTCAATGTTGTCATTCAGCTGGGCGCAATTTTGGCAGTTGTCGTGATTTTCTGGGAAAAGCTTTGGCCGTTTTGCAATCGTTCGGGTGTCGTGCGTGCCGCCGGGCAAAGCGCGCCCTCGTACCTTGTGGACCGCTTTTGCGTAAAAGAAACATGGGTGATGTGGTTTAAAGTTCTCGTTGCCATTTTGCCCGCGATGATCATCGGCCTGCCGCTCGACGACTGGATGACGGAGCATCTTCACACGCCGGTGGTTGTCGCCGCGATGCTGATTGTTTACGGTATTGCATTTTTATGGATTGAAAACCGCCATGCCGAGCCGCGTGTGCATACGCTGGCCGATTTAAGCTGGGGCGTTGCCTTCGGCATCGGCATGTTTCAGGTGCTCAGCTTAATTCCCGGCACCTCGCGTTCCGGCTCTACCATCATCGGTGCCATGCTGCTCGGCTGTACACGAACGCTGGCGGCGGAGTTCACCTTCTTTTTGGCAATTCCCGTCATGTTCGGCGCAAGCTTGATTAAAGTGCTGAAATTCGGGCTGGATTTTACTCCTCAGGAGGCGATTGTTCTTCTTGTCGGTATGCTGTCCGCCTTCATCGTGTCCATGCTGTCCATTCAGTTTTTGATGAACTACGTCAAAAAGCATGACTTCAAGGTGTTCGGCTGGTACCGCATTGTGCTGGGTTTGGTGGTGCTGGCGTATTTCTTCGGTGTGAAACCGCTGATGGCATAATGTTCTTATCATACAAAAAAACCGTGAGGGCTTTGCCCTCACGGTTTTTTGCTTATGCAAGCAGAGTGGTAACATCAGACAGATTATTAATACGAAGAAAGCTGATGCGCCCTTCCTCGTTTAGTTGAACAGAAACAGACACATCGGATTGCTGTTCATTGCCGTCCTTTTTCAGGGTAAGGGTGCCGGTGATCTCATAGCCGCTGTCCGTTTGCGTCACCTTTGTTTTCGGGGTGTCGACGGTATAGCCCTTTTCATAGGCACTGACAGGGATGATAAATAAGGATTGTTCCAAAATATTATTGAAGCAATCGGGGGTAGTCAGGCTTTCAAAACGCTCTTTCAGCCAGCTGGGGACGGCCTCCGGGTCGGCAGAAACCATGCCCAGCCCCTCCTCAGCGGTTTGCGCGCTGCTTTGCCATTCCTGATAATCGGCATACTCCTCTTCACTCAGTCCGGCGAATAAGTTTTGATAAAGCTCCAGCACTTTCCCTTGGCTGGATTCGCTGCCGCTGCAGCCGATGAGTGCGATACCCATGACAATAAAAAGGCAGCAGGTGAGCACTGTTTGAAGTTTCCGCTTCAAGCTTGGTTTCCCCCTTTATGATTTTTTTGCTTTAACACCAAATGTACAACGGCGCATGCCAGTAAAGAACCCCAAAACAAGCCGTTGAGCCACGGGTACACTATGCGCATCCAAGCGTGGTGAGCGGGCGGGACGAATAACGGCGCGGCTTTCTCGATACTCAGCGCGGCAAAAAAAGCTACCGAACACGCCAAAAGCGCAGTTTCAGCATGGTACAGCCCGCGGGATACATTGTCTGAAGGGCACGACTTTTTACGCCGCGGCAGAACGTAAAAGAGAAAAAGGATGATAACGGCCAGTGCGATGAGAGGGAGAAAGCTTGTCAGTCCCATTTGCGTCACCTCCGAGAAAGCACGATGGTTTTTAGAATGCAGAGTCGTTCTGCGCTTGTTATGGTAGAAGTGTAACAAATTGATTTTTGCTTGTCAATAAGACACTTTCATAAAAATAATATCGAAAATTTGTTTTGGCATAACACTTTCGAAAAACTGCCGCTTGATTCAAAGAAGTCAGGCTGTAAGGGGAAAAGGTTTGGAAAAGTGGGCTGAGCCCTCTTTTCCATTTGAGATAGGGATTCAGTTTGTGAAAAAGCGAAGTTTTTTGATAAACGAATGCCGCCCCGTTTAGGAGCGGCATTTTGAAGGCATCGCTTTTTGACATAAAAACGACGAATGTTGATAGACTTAAAACTCCAGCTGCATCAAGCGGGCAACCGCAAGCAGATAAATTTTTAAAGATTGGAGCATCAATGCCTTGGGCACGCCTTCGTTGGCTCCGTGCATCGTGCCGACGAAGGCGGGATAATTCGCTTCCGGCTCTTCCATGCCGAAGCTGACCGCGTTTTTAAAGTGGCGTGCATACGTTCCGCCGCCCATCGTAAAGGGCTTATCATTGCGGCCTGTCACCTCATTGAACGAGCGAATGCACGCTTCAATCTCCGGGGAGTCGGCGCTGACGTAGAACGGCGGACGAGAGCTGCCCGGCTCAAAGCTTGCACCGCCTTCTTCGGCCAGCGTACGGCAGGCGTTCGTCATTTCTTCCACGGTAATCCCCGTGGGGAAACGCACGTCAATGGACTGGCTCAGCACGCCGTCTTTCATCGTGATGACACCGCCGATGCAGGTGAGCGGCGTGAAAATATCGTCGCTTGCCGCCATGCCGAACGAAGAGCCGTCCGTGGAGGCCATCAAACGGCGAAGCATGGAAAGATAGGCGTTTTCCCCTTCGCTGCAAAGCTTGTGATCGAGCAGATAGTTTGCCACCAGCGCAATGGCGTTCACCGTTCCGGCGGGCATGGAGGCGTGGCCTCCCTTGCCGTGGCCGGTTACGCGCACAATGCCGTTGCCTTCGTCGGCAAGCGTAATGCCGTTCGTTTCTTTCAAAGCGGCAAAGTCGGCGCGCACGAGGGCATGCGCCAAATCGGGCACGACGTTATCGGCAACACCGCCTTGAAAATCAACCAGATTTCCCTGCAAAGGCGCGCTGACAAAGTGGCCTCCGAAGCCGCCCTTTTCGCCGTGGCCGACGGGGAACTCTCCGTCCGGCGTAAAGCAGAACGCGGGCATCGGGTAATGCTCCAAATAATAGTCGATGTCCTCCATGCCGGTTTCTTCTGCGCCGCCCAGTAAAATGCGCAATGTGTAGGGCAAAGGCTCGCCTGTTTCATCGCACAGCTCACGGAAAAACTTTGCAAGATACAGGGTCAAAAGGGCAGGGCCTTTGTCGTCCGCCGTGCCGCGGCCGAGCACAAAGCCTTCGCGTTCCGTCATGCAGAAGGGGTCGGTGTTCCAGCCGTTGCCCGCGGGCACAACGTCCAAGTGCGTGATGGTAGCAATCTGCTTTTCGCTTTTTCCGGGGACGTCGGCGTAGGCAAGATAGCCCTCGCAGTCTTTTGTCACAAGCCCAAAGCGGCGTGCCATTTCCAGCGCGGCATCCATGGCGCGGCGCACGCCTTCGCCAAACGGTGCGCCCGGTGCGGCTTCACCGCGCACACTGTTAATATCAATCAAGGTTTTCAAATCGGTGAATAACTGCGCCTCGTTCTCCGCGATAAAGCGGTCGATGCGCGTGAGCAATTCTTGTTCTGTCATTGTAAAAACTCCTTGCAATTCGGATTTCTTCTATTATAGTATAAGATAGGATTTTTGTTTCGCAAGCAAAAAGGAGCGTTATTTTGAAAAAAACAACCAAAAATATGATTTTTGCCGCTGTCATCCTCGCGCTGGCCGGAGGCCTGTGGGTGATGCATCTTGGCGCAAAGCCCGGAAAAAGCGCTTTTGTGGAGATTATCGGCGGTAAAACGCAAACCATTTCGCTGGAAACGGACGGCGTTTATCACATAGAGGGTGCAAAACTTCCCGTAACGCTGGAAGTGACGGACGGAAAAATTCGCTTTATAGACAGCCAATGCCCCGACCATTTATGCGAAGGCTTTGGCTGGGTGCAGACGGAGTACGACAGCGCCGTTTGTGTGCCGGCGGGCGTATCCGTTCGCGTGAAAGCGCAGTAAAATTTCTCAGCCGCCGACAATGTCATAACCCATGCCGCGCAGAATGTTCAGTGCGTTTTCGTGCTGCTCTTTGCTCATGGCGGCGCACAGGTCAGCGCGAATCTTGACGGGTGTTTCTAAAAAGGCGGAATGAAGCAAAATGGCGTTGGAAATGACACAGATATCCGTGACAACGCCGCAGATTTCAATTTCCTGCGGAGTGCCGCCGCACATTGTCATTGCCGCGCCGGGCAGAGAAGCCGCACCGAACGCGCCCTTTTCCACCAGCATCACGCCATCATGTGTGCCCTGCATATAGGTGCGCAGTGCGCCGTGCAGCTGCCAGCCTTCTGTGCCGCGGATGCAGTGAGGGACAGGCAAAAAGCGCCCTTCGCGCGTTTCCTCGTAGACATCCGGGTGTGTGTCCAGCGTGAAAATGACTGCGCCGCCTTCGGCCAAATGCTGTGTGACGCGCGCGGCAATGCCCGCTTCGAGCGGCTCTGCCAAAGGATTGGCAAGCGCACCGGTGACGAAATCGGTTTGATAATCCACTACAACCAGCAGCTTTTTCATTGCACCGCATCCTTTCCGGTTTCCAGATAATTGACAAATTTGACTTCTTTTCCTCCGTCAACATAAACGCGCTGCACGCGCCGGCCGATATCGCACAGCACTTCATAGTTGATGGTGTTTTCTGCCTTGGCAATTTCGCATACGCTCATGGCGGGGGCATCGCCGAAAATCGTGGCAATGTCGCCGGCGGCGGCCTCGGGAATATCGGTGACATCGACCATCATTTGATCCATGCATACCCGGCCCGTAACGCGTGCGGGCTTGCCGTGCAGAGAAACCACGCCGCAGTTCGACAGCACGCGCGGATAGCCGTCGGCATAGCCGATGGTCAGCGTGGCAAGGCGCATGGGTTTTTGAGTTTGGAACGTGCAGCCGTAGCTGATGAAATCGCCGGGTGACACCCATTTTACCATGGACACCACCGCCTTCAGCTGCATCACGGGGCGCAGACCCTCTAAACGCACATCGTCAGACGGGTTTTCACCATAGAGAATAATGCCGGGGCGAACGAGATCGCAGTGGTAATCGGGCAGGGAAATGGTTCCTGCCGAGTTGCAGCAATGGCAGATTTCTAAAGTGCATCCGCGCGCCCGGAGCGCATCGGCCGTCTGCTTGAAAAGCTGATACTGCGCGGCGGTGTAGGCCTTGTCGTTGGGCGCATTCGAGTCGGCGGCGGCAAAGTGGGTGAACAGCCCGCGCACACGCAAGCCCGGAAGACGGCAAACGCGCTCCATCTCGGAAATGGCCGTTTCAAAATCATCAATGACGGAAAAGCCGATGCGGCCCATGCCCGTGTCGGCTTTTAAATGAATGTCGACCGTGACACCCGCCTGAACCGCTTGTGCGGAAAGCTCGGCGGCATAAGCGGCGGAGAACACCGTTTGGGTAATGCCGTAGCGTGACAGCTCGGCCGCATTTTCACAGCCGGTGTAACCTAAAATTAAAAGCGGTGCGCGCAGCCCGGTACGGCGAAGGCGCACGGCTTCTTCAAAGCCGGACACGGCAAAGGCTTTCGCGCCCTCCTGTTCTAATAAGGAAGCCACCGCCCAGTCACCGTGGCCGTAAGCATCGGCCTTGACAACCCCCATAACGGCGGCGTTCGGCGTGATGCTTTGAATCAGGCGAAAATTATGACGCAGAGCGCTGAGGTCCACCTGGGCCCAGCAGCGGCGCTCGAATTTCATCGCTCGTTCCCCCTATCAGCGACGGCGCAAAGCCGTCGTTTTTGTTTCGCGTACTTTTCAGTATAAACTTTTTTTATGAATTCGTAAACGGGTTTTTGACAAAAGCTGCAAAAAGCGGCATGCTGTGCCAAAATACAGCCAAAAGCTGTCAAAAATGACAAAAACATCGGTGCCGCATCGGAACAATGCACAACAAAAATAAAAATCGCACCGAAGAAAACAAGAGAAAACGAGAGAAAATAAGAGAAAATGAAAGATAGTGAAATCTAAATTAAAAAAATAGGAAAAAGGTGTTGACTCCGAAAGAGATTTTGAGTATAATCTTACTTGCGCCTGACATTCAGGAACGAATATCGTTTAAGCATAGAACCAATTTAGGAGGAAAACACCATGAGCACCACACTTGCAAAAGCTGGTAAAGTAGAGCGCAAATGGTACGTCATCGACGCTGCAGGCAAGCCCCTGGGCCGCGTTGCTGCTGCCGCCGCTGTTCTGCTGCGCGGTAAGAACAAGGTTACCTTTACGCCGAACGTTGACTGCGGCGATCACGTCGTTATCATCAACTGCGATAAGGCGGTTTTGACCGGCAACAAGCTGATCAATAAATACTACTATCATCACAGCGGCTGGATCGGCGGCATGAAGGCCGTTCAGTACAAAACCTTGATGGCTGAGAAGTCCGATAAGGCAATGATGCTGGCTGTGAAGGGCATGCTGCCCTCCAACACACTGGGTGCTGCTGCTTTGAAGCGCCTGCGCACCTACAAGGGTGCTGAGCACAAGAACGTTGCTCAGAAGCCCGAAGCTTACACACTGTAATAGGAGGCACCGGAAATGTACGAGACGAAACCTTATTTCTACGGCACTGGCCGTCGTAAAAATTCTGTTGCCCGCGTTCGCGTGTACGCCGGCACCGGCAAAATCACCATCAATGACCGTGACATCGACGATTACTTCGGTTTGGAAACCTTGAAGCTGATCGTTCGTCAGCCCCTGACCCTGAACGAGCTGGAAGGCAAGTTCGACATCGTTGTTCGCGTAAACGGCGGCGGTGTGTCCGGCCAGGCTGGCGCTATCCGCCACGGCCTGTCCCGCGCTTTGCTCGTCTACGATGAGGCTCTGCGCCCTGCCCTCAAGAAGGCTGGCTTCCTCACTCGTGACCCGCGTATGAAAGAGCGTAAGAAATACGGCCTCAAGGCTGCCCGTCGCGCTCCCCAGTTCTCGAAGCGCTAAGCTCTATCAAATTTGCTCAAAAAGCTCGGAAAACCGTGGTTTTCCGAGCTTTTCTATTTCCAGAAGCCATAGAAAAAATCAGAAATGCGGGAACTTCTGACAGTAATGGGCAACGTAGAACAGATGCTAAAAATGGACGATGAGTTGAAGTGCGAAAAAGAAAAGGACCTCGGCCAGCGGTGAGTTGGCCGTGGCCTAAAAGCGTTCGTAGAACGCGCAGCCACAGAATGAAAGTCTGTGTTCAAAAGGGGATTGGGGGCACAGACCTCAACAAGCGGTTTGTGGCGATGGATAGCCACAAGCATTGCTTGCAAATTACTGAATCTTTGTTTGGATGTGATGTTTTGCCCGTGAATGTGAAGCCAACATAACAAAATAAAAACAGATGAGAAAGAGTGGCAGCAACCATACCCCAATCCATTGTCCGAGAATACCGAACACGGCTGGTGCCAACATAATCCCCAAATACGAAGCTGCCATCTGTATTCCCATAACGTTTTGAGAAATATTTTCTCCAAAATTCTCAGGGGTTAAATAGTTTAAGTTTGGAAATAACGGCCCGTTACCAAAGCCAATCAAGAAAAAGCCTAAAACGGATGTGGTCAGGAAAGGCATAAAGAGCAAGAGAATTCCTACCCCAAGAACAATTTGCCCCAATCGAATAATTTTCCAGCTATGTAGCCGCACAGCTAATAAACCGGAACAAAATCGTCCAAGCGTAAGGCCAATATAATATAACATAACTACTTGAGCCGCGCTGGCAATCGGCATATTTTTATTTTCAACGAGAAATGTACTGCACCAATTCCCACAGGTATATTCTATTCCGCAAGATGTTATAAACATACAGCAGATTTCTTTGACTCCTGGTATCCGGACCATTGTGCGAAAAGAAAGACGGGATGCATGGCGTACAGAAGCAGAAGATACCGAAATCTTAGTTTTGCCCCAAAGGGTTATTGTGGCTATCAATAATAGTACAATTGCAAATTGAATACTGGCGGCAGTTTGGTACCCGATGCGCCAGTTTCCTTGTGATCCAATAATTTTTGATAAGATATATGGGCTGGCCGAGACACCTACACCGTAGAAACAGTGTAAAAAGCTCATGTGTATTGCGGAATAATGGAGGGCAACGTAATTGTTAAGTGCAATATCGATTGCTCCTGCGCCTAATCCAAGCGGTAAGGCACAGACGCATAACAAGTAAAAGTTATTAGAAAAGGAAAACAGCAACAACGCAATTGCCGTTAATGCCGTACTAAATATACAAATAAATCCAGTTCCAAATCGAGCAAGCAGCCGGGAACTTAAAAGACTGGAAATAATAGTTCCGCAGGATATTATGATTGTTACAAAACTTCCATAGGAAATTGGCAAAGTTAGTTCAGAGTAAATAGCTGGCCAAGCTGTCCCAAATAGTGAATCAGGAATTCCTAAACTAATAAATGCAATGTAAATAATAAGTAATAAGAGTGTCGTCATTTCATATCTCCTTGTTGCTCAGAGTGGTTTATACATTTTGTCTTTTTGTACGACTTTTAGCATCGCCGATTTTAAGAATAATTGTACAAGCAATCATAAGCAGGAACATAACAAGCAGGAAATTTGGAAAGACAGAGATCCCAGCAAAGGTAGTTACTGCACTAAATAAAACGGGCGTCAGCATAACACTGAGATAAGAAAATGCGATTTGGATACCGATTATAGATTGTGAGGCTTCTTTACTGTATAATCCGGGAGTAAGATGCGTAATATTGGGGAAAATAGGACCATTGCCAAGTCCAATTAAAAACAGACCCAGAGTCGCTGCCATTACGCTGTTTTGTATCAGCAACAAAACGACAGCAATAAATATAACCGCTTGTCCAGAAAAAATAATTTGCCAATCAGAATATTTTATGGTAAGCACTCCAGATAAAAGCCGACTTAAAGTCATACCGATAAAATAGAAGGTAATCAGGGCAGCCGCAGTATCTGCAGGTATTCCAACGCTTTCGGATAAAAATGTACTTCCCCAAATCAAGCAGGTGGATTCCAAAGCACTGATTCCAATGAATACGCCACAGGATGCCCAAACCTTTTTTCGCTTCAGCATCTGTGACAAAGACAATACCTGAATAGTTTTCTCTTGTGAACTTGCCTGATTTACCCTTTTCCATATAGGAAGGCTAATTATAGATAGAGCCGTAATAGTGAGCTGGATGAAAAAGACTGTTTTATAGCCACCTCGCCAATTCATATTGTCTGATAATGCAAGGGACATTAAATAAGGGCTGACAGTAACCCCCACTCCGTAAAAACAATGGAGAAAATTAACTTGCATAGAATTGTAGTGTAAAACCACATAATTATTCAATGCAGTATCAATAGAGCCCGCACCAATCCCTAATGGAATCGCACAGATACAAAGCCATAAAAAATTTTGTGAAAAAGAAAATCCAAGCAGCGCAATCGCAGTGAGGCTTGTTGACAGTACCGTTACACGTGGAGTTCCTAACTTCGCAATAACATGTGCGCTAAATAAACTCGAAAGAACTGTTCCACATGAAATGATTACTGAGACTAAGCTGGCGTAGGAAATAGGAATAGATAAATCACCATAAATAGCTGGCCATGCAGCACCAAGAAGAGAGTCCGGAATCCCCAGGCCAATGTAAAAAATATAAATAAAAACAAGCAGAATTGTTGCCATATATGCACCCCCATGTTCCAAAATATAATTTTATCACAACAATTTAAGCGCTTATATGGTTTTTTTACTCAAATCATGGTATTATTTACTCATACACGAGAGGAGCATTCTATGGAACAATTAATACTCGATCATATGCTAAAAGAGGAGTTTTCTTTTCCAGATCCTTCATTCCCTATACAATTTTATATTGATGACTTGAATCAGTGGCCCGATGGGCAGGTACCGCTGCATTGGCATTTTGGATATGAAATTTTTTCTGCTTTCAATCAAGAAGTGATGATACAAGTCGGAGAAAAACGCTTGACACTTTTGCCCGGAGAAAGCATTTTGATTGGAAGCGGACAATTACATAGATACAGTTTGACTGATTCAACTCAGGAATGTTTGTGTCCGAACATTGTCTTTACAGAAAATGTATTGGCCCCATTGACAAGCACAATTTTCCAGAAATATTTTTACCCGTTACTCCATGATTCCAGTTTACCGTATATCACGTTATCGCAATATGTACCTTGGCAAAAACAAATGTTGTCATACCTATTCCGTGTTTATCAAGTTCTTGGTGGCGAAGCAGGTCAAGATATGCTGGATTTCAGCATTTTATTGCCAAAACAAAGTCATTCGGATTGTCCAGAGTTGGAAGTGCATCAGAGTTTATTTGAATTTTTCAAGATACTGTATAACAATCGATCTGAATTCTCTCGTTCAAAGATTCAACCGTTGGATTCTAAGACACAAATTCGGATGCAACAAATGGTTCAGTATATTCAAAAGCACTTTCCCGAAATGATTACCCTTGAAGATCTGGCAGCATCGGCCAACATCAGCCGGAGCGAAGCTGGCCGATGCTTCCAAAAGTACTATGCTGATACGCCGATGTCTTATTTAATTCGCTATCGTTTGCAGCAGGCTCAAAGACTATTATTAACCTCTACACTATCTGTTAAGGAAATCAGTTGTAAATGTGGATTTTCCGATAGCAGTTACTTTGTCAAGGTCTTTCGAAAGCATATGAAACAAACTCCTTCTGAATATCGAAAGATGTATACTATTGCAGAAGAACGTTGAACTCTCTGTGCAAGCTCATCATTGATTTGCTTCTGGATACGTCTGTCGTGGGCCTTCAAATGCCAAATACTCCTATGGACAATTAACAAAAAAGTCGCCTGAGCAGATAGAAACTGCTTGGGCGACTTTTCTCAGTTAAATTTTCCTATAGTACCTGTTCATGGGTTCCCTGCTAAACAAACTTCATATATCATGCTTCCATTTATTTCGTTTTTTCATTCAGGAATGAAATCATCCTATCGAAAGCATCTTTTGCAATGGGGTCAGTACGTTCTGCCGAAACAAAACAGTGAGGTTTTGTAAGTCCGTGTTCTATATACGGGTCAATATGAAGATGCTCGCAGCCGAGTTTATTCAGTTCCTTGTGCATTACTTCCATATCGTGTCTGTATTCGCTGCCAAGTAATACAGCGGCGGGGTAATTTGCAGTAAGGTTTTGAATATTATCGTATTGCTTTATTTCTTCTTCCGAAAGATAGATGCTTCCTTTGACATAGTTTCCTATAATTATTTTGGTTGCCAAAGAAAATGCTTTGTAGTCGAGGGGGGCCGCGCCATGATGCTGGACCGTCTGGAGGGCAACGAG
>LBJMC04202__coassemble_194_pt1 | contig 61431 bp, 49 predicted proteins | sample LBJMC04202__metabat2_low_PE_025 | metagenome-assembled genome bin LBJMC04202 | reverse complement strand
ACACCAGTGGCGAAGGCGGCTTACTGGACGGTAACTGACGTTGAGGCTCGAAAGCTGGTTAGATAACATTACATCACGGAAACAAGCCTACAAGTGGCTAAAGGAACAGGTGTGCAAAAGTGGAGAGGAAGGCAGCGGCATTGGAGCGTATGAACTGGATGAACTGCTGAACCGTTTGGGCTTTGATATTGAAGTGGATAGAAATGATAATATAAACAAAAACAAAATTGCTATGATATTTGTAGGGTTAGACCAACTGATACAGCCTGAACTGGATGCAATAGAGGAAGAGCTGGACGCAAAAGAGCTGACTAAAAAAGAAAAAGCAGCATTAAGAGAGGAAATGATAAGAGAACAAACGCTGAATAAAGTGAATCGGCAGGAAATGTTCAAGAAGGTTTTCCCCATTCCTGAGCTAATCAATGACTTTGACATGACTAAATTGAAAGAAGATGCCTATTTTGAATCCCTTTGTTTTGGGAAAGAGATGGATGCAGTAACGGAAGGAATACTAAGCTTGATGCCTGTTCCCCATCTCCCAGACCTTAATGAAAAAATTCACCGTGCCTTTGCCTGTGCGTTGGTTGCAAACACCATTTCCAATAATGTGGATAAGACCCTAGAAGTGTTCGACATCACACTGGAAGATGATGTAGGGGACGAAGAAGACTGGGACGAAGACGAGCTGTAAATCAATGCCGGGCTAAAGAGAAGAAATTGATACATAAAAGCAGACCCCATAGGGCATAGGCTCTATGGGGTTTTGTGATGAAATTATGAAAAATGGATTGACTTTTTAAGGCTTGAATGATATTTTACTGGTAGTGCAAGAGAATAAAGGCTTTATGAAGGAGAGAGTTATGAATAAAAAGGTAATTGGTTTTCTTTGTGGCGTTGCCGCCTGTTCTGTGCTCACGGCATGTTCCGGGCAGGAAGCAGCCCCCACCGCTGCAAGCGTTTCCCAAAGTGCAGCTGCGTCTGAGAGTGTGTCTGTATCGGAAAGTGTTTCTTCCGTGTCGGAAAGTGTTTCTTCCGTGTCGGAGAGTGTTTCTTCTGTGGCTGAGAGTGCGTCTTCTTCCCCTTCTTCGGAATATGAATACCAAACTTCCAAAGAATTTACGGAAGAAGAAGCCGCCATTTATAAGGACCAAGAAACCCTTCGAGAGCATCAGTATCAAGAGTCCTATAACGACCTTTTATCTATGGGACTTTCCGAAGAAGAGGCTGCAAAAATGGCCCAAGAGATTGTCGAATATGGAGATGCCCACTACGAAGAAACCAAAGCCGCCGACGAAGCCTATCGCAAACGGTCGGAAGAAGTAGGAAAATGGTACGGGGAAGAACTGGATAAATTGTATATGGAACACATCGGAATGACTCAAGAGGAGTTTTCTCAGATAAGAGATGGTGTTGAACGAGGTAAATTGCAGTATAAAATGAAACAATCAGGCTTCTACGAAGAAGCGGAAAAACTAGATGAAGAATATCAGGTGAGACTTCATGGAGAATAAACAACCAGCAAAGAAACTCATCACTAGAATTGCCGCAGGCGTTGGCCATTTCTTCGAAATAAGATTCTCCGATAATCAGACAGTCGGGGCTAAAAAGATTGTAAGTAACTCATAAATAAATCCGGCTGACTATCATACATGAAGTACCCCGTCCCCGGTATATTGATAACAAGGATGTAAGTGTTATCCTTATGCTTTTCTACTTGCAGAAGTTTATCGCTGCCTAAAATTAAAATAAATTGCTCAAAGCCGTGTGTCTGCATGTCATAAGCACCATGCCGCGCACGGCTGTCTTTTATCACTAAATTGTATAAGATTTCTTTTGCATTGCAAGAATTTGCAAAGGGAAGAAATTGAGAATAAATTGAATTCATTGTACACCTAAAATAAAATAGAAGGATAAAAAAGAACAAAGTACCCTTCGGTGCTTTGTTCTTTCAAAGGTTCTATTTGTGCTTTTAGACTTTGCAAGCCACTTGTTTGTTGGTGAAGCTTTTCTACCTTTTTTCCAAAAAACTACCCTTTTTTATCCGGTTGCATATTGCTTTCGGTGTTCTTAAAAGGGACGGTTTGGGAATAGGAATTATCAGGGTTTCATGAGGTTTTGCGGTGTTAAATGGGAGCAGGTGAAACCGGAATCTTTGACTTTCAGGTTCTAGTGAGGGCAACTTCGTATGGGTTCAAGTCCCTTCATCCGCACCAGCTGAAAACCCCGTAAAGTTCAGGCTTTACGGGGTTTTTGCTATTTGTTCCAAATGAGGGATTATTCCTGTTCTATTCCTTTTTCTACCTTTTTACGTATATTTTTCCATTAAAATTTTGAAATAAGATTGACCTTTTCAGGATTCCGTGTTATCTTTGCGTTATTATGACGTGAAATAAAAAAGGAGTGTTGTTTTATGAGTCAACAAAAATAAAATAATCGTGTCCTCTAAATGAATAAAAATTGTATAAAAACCAAAGAAATTTTTGCGCTTTTGAATGACGTTTTAATTTTTTCTTAATAGAAGGCTTTTCCCTTGCGTGGAAAAGCCTTTTTTGCTACAATCCCGTAAAGAGATGCTTTGTGCTGACCGGACAAAGCAGGACAAGGAGGCGAGAACGAATGAACGGTACTGCATCGGAGTTGATTGTCATGCTGACATATCAAGACAAAACTGTACCGAATGCGAAAAATATTTTTGAATGCTCGAAGGAGAGCCGTGCGCGCTTTTGGGGGTTCAAGGAGGCGGGGCTGCCCTTGTCGGAAATGGCTGCTTTGACGCGTTGTATGAAGCAAGCGGGAAAAACGGTGTTTTTAGAAGTGGTTTCCTACACCGAACAAGAAGGATTGAAAGGGGCGCAAGCGGCGGCTTTCTGCGGCTGTGACGTTGTGATGGGAACGATGTTTTCCGAGAAAATCGCTGATTTTTGCAAAGAGAACGGGCTGCGCTACATGCCGTTTGTTGGAGATGTGAGAGAAAGGCCGTCGGTTCTTTACGGCAGTGTGGACGAAATGATAAAACAAGCACAGGCGGCGCTTGAGTACGGTGTAGACGGGTTTGATTTGCTGGGCTATCGTTATGTTGGTAATGCAGCTGTGCTGAATGAAACTTTTGTGCGTGAGGTGCGCGCTCCGGTATGTCTTGCCGGAGGTATCAACAGCTTTGAACGTCTTGCGCAAGTAAAGCGTACAAGCCCCTGGACATTCACCATTGGAAGCGCATTTTTTGAGCATCGTTTCGGGGATTCTTTCCGTGAGCAAATTGACGCAGTCTGCGCATTTTTAGCCGGAGAGAGCGATGTACCGGAAGGAAGGAGCGGCGCATGATTCATTTGCTTTTCCCCGATGCTTATGCAAACAGTGTGTTTTCAATCGATTACCCAATTTTGTGGAAAATGGGGTTTCGCGCGTTGATTTTCGATATTGATAATACGCTGGTACACCATGGTGCGGATTCCACGCCGAAAGTCGATGCCTTTTTTGCCGAACTTCAAAAAGCGGGCTGGAAAACACTAGTGCTTTCCAATAACAGTGAAGAGCGTGTGCAGCGTTTTTTGAAAAATATTGATGCGCTTTTTATCTGTGAGGCCGACAAACCGAAAAAGCAAGGTTATTTGCAAGCGCTGCAAAAGCTGGGGGTAGAACGGGCGCAGGCTGTTATGATTGGCGATCAGGTATTTACAGATGTTTTAGGCGCGAATCGGGTTGGCATGGCTAATATTTTAGTGCGCTATCTGCGCCGCGACGGAGAAACAAAAATTGGAATCAGACGCACGGTAGAAAAAGCGGTGCTTTGGCTTTATCGTCACGCATGGTTTCGCCGCAATCGACTGGAACGGGCTGTGAAAAAGGAGGAATGCTGCGATGTGTGCGAGAAAACATTTTTGTGAGCTTAGCCCTGTTTGCTATGAGATTTCATGGAAAAAAGAAATCTGCAAACGCCACATTAAGAATTTTTTTAGCCGGGAGCGCATCGCCAAAGAGTTTGACACAGGACATCTTCCGAACGTCGCCTTTGAGAAAACCTCCTACCTTATTAAAAAAGGAAAAGATATTGACCCGGTGCTCCAGCACAACAAAGCGAAAAATATTGCGCTTGCCGCTGCAAAACTCAATGGGCTTTTGATTCACCCCGGCGAGGTGTTTTCTTTTTGGGAAACCATTGGCAGCATAACAAGGCGAAAAGGTTATCTGGACGGGCGCGTTCTGCAAGGCGGAAAGCTGATTGCCGGCATCGGCGGAGGACTGTGTAACTTGGCCAATACGCTTCATGTCATGGTGCTGCATACGCCGCTCACCGTTACAGAGTTTCATAAGCACTCCGACGCGCTGGCGCCTGACGAAGGGGAGCGCGTGCCGTTTAGCTCCGGCACTTCTGTGGGTTATAATCAGTTGGATTATCGGTTCCGCAACGACACCAATCAGACGGTGCAGCTGCTCGCATCTTGTGAGAATGAATCTTTGCACATGGAGCTGCGCAGCGAACGTCCGTTTGACACTTGTTATGAAGTTTTTGAAGAAGATCATCATTTTGAAAAGCAGGGGGACAGCTATTATCGCATTTCTAAAATTTACCGGCGCGTTACGAATCGGCAAACGGGTGAATATATTCGCGATGAGCTGCTGCTGGATAACCGTTCAAAAGTAATGTATGATCCGGCACTGATTCCGGCACAGCTGCTGAGGGCTTGAACGCTTGCGAGTAAAAAGTGCAGACAGCGGCTGTGCTTTGGCCGGAGAGTGCGGCGCGGAATGCAAACTTTTGCTTGCAATCTGCACCGTTTTATATTATAATGAAATCTGTTCACCGGACAGGGCGGAAAGTGTGCTGTTCGGCATGCAGAGGGCGGGCCCTGTGCGATGGAGCCCCGTGAACCGTGTCAGATGGGGAACCAAGCAGCACTAAGCGACGGTTTCCATGCGCCACAGTTTTCCTGTCCTCTGTATGCCGAACCGCATAACGGCGAAATTGCCGCGCCGTGTTCGGTTTATTTTTTGTCAGGAAGGTGAGGGGCGATGTACCGCGCGCTTTATCGAAAATGGCGTCCCGCCGCGTTTCGGGATGTCGTCGGCCAACAGGCCATTACGACGGCGCTGAAAAATCAGCTTTTGCACGATAAGGTGGCCCACGCCTATCTGTTTACCGGCACGCGCGGCACGGGCAAAACGACCTGTGCAAAGATTTTTGCCAAGGCGGTCAACTGCCCCAACCGAACCGATGCCGACCCTTGCAACGAGTGCGCTGTCTGCCGCGGCATTGACGACGGCAGTGTGCTGGACGTGGTGGAAATTGACGCCGCTTCCAACAATGGCGTAGACAATATCCGCGATTTGCGCGAAGAAACGGTTTATACGCCCAGCGAGGGGAAATATAAGGTATATATCATTGACGAGGTGCACATGCTTTCCACAGCGGCGTTTAACGCTTTGCTGAAAACGATGGAAGAGCCGCCGCCTCATGTCATTTTCATTTTGGCAACCACGGAAATTCACAAGGTTCCGGCAACGATTCTTTCGCGCTGTCAGCGGTATGATTTCAAGCGCATTGCGGTTGAAGACATTCAAGCGCGGCTTTTGGAAGTGGCCGGCCATGAGAAAATTCAGCTGGACGAGCCTGCCGCTGGGCTGATTGCCCGTTTGGCGGACGGCGCAATGCGCGACGCACTTTCCATTTTGGATACCTGTGCAGGCGTGAGTGAGCAGGTGGATGAGGCGCTTGTGCGTAAAATGGCGGGCGTGACCGACCGAAGCTATTTATTTGAACTTTCGGACGCGCTGGCTCGGCAGGACGCCCCGGCGGTTTTAACACAGATTGCTTCCCTGCGCCAGGCTTCTGTTGATATGAAGCGTTTGTGTGACGAGCTGATTGTGCATTACCGCAATTTGATGCTGGCGGCTGTGCCCGGCGCGCAGAATTTGCTTAACGGCGTGAGCCGGGAAGAGCAGGAAGAGTATGAACGCCACGCGCAGAATATTTCTGCCGCACAGGCGGTTCAGTGCATTAAAACGCTGTGTGCCGCGCTGGATAAAATGGGAAAAGGTGTTGACGCGCGCATCGAGCTGGAACTGGCCGTTTACGAGCTGTGCTATCCGACACCCGTTGTGCAGGCTGCACCCGCTGCGGCGGCTTCGACTGCTCACGGGGGGGCGACGGTATTTGCTGCGGCATCCGTCGCTGCACCGCCCAGCTCTCAAGCGTTTATAAGTGCGCCCGCACCGACTGCACCAACGCCGCAGAAAGCGCCTGTCGCTGCACCGCAGACAACGCCGGAACAATCGGCGGCAAATCAAGGGCAGGAAACGCCGTTTGAACCTTGGGCAAAGGTGCTGGAAGTAATGCAGGGAAAAGATAAACTTCTTTCTGCTGCGCTCAAAGACAGCCGCGCCTATTATGACGGCAAACGTGTGCTGATTGACGGCAGCGAGCTGTTTTTAGAATATATGCGGAAAAACGAATTTTCCAGTGAAATGGTGAAAAGCGTTTTACAGCAAGTGACAGGTGTCCGCTATCCGATTGGCCCGTATAAAAAGAAACGGGGACAGGAAACTGAAAACCAGCCTATGACGGCCGACGCCACGCTCGAACAGCTGAGCAGTGCAGGCGTTGACGTTGTTTATATCAATGAAACAGAAGGAGAGTAAATCAGTATGAAAGCAAGACTTCCCGCAGGATATGGCAAACAGAATATCAACCAGCTGATGCAGCAGGCACAAAAAGTGCAGGAAATTATGAAGGAGAAGCAGGCTGAGCTGGAAGCAACCAACTATGACGTTACTTCCGGCGGCGGCATGGTGCAGCTCACCATGAACGGCAAGCACGAAGTAGTCAGCATCAAAATCAATCCCGATGTGGTTCAGCCCGATGACATCGAGATGCTCGAGGACTTGGTTGCCGCTGCAGTAAACGAAGCTGTGCGCGTGGTAGACGAAGCTTCCGAAAACGAAATGAATGCGATCACCGGCGGCTTGAACATTCCGGGGCTTTAATGCAAGGGAAATGAGGCGCGAAAATGGCGTATAATGCAGCGCCGCTGGAGCGGCTGATTGAACAATTTGCAAAATTACCCGGTATTGGGCGAAAAGGTGCAACGCGCCTTGCGTATCAAGTGCTGGCGATGGACCGTGCGCAGGCGTTGGAGTTTGCGCAGGCCATCGAGCAGGCGCATACGAAAATCCATCGCTGCCGCGTTTGCCAAAACTTTACCGAAAATGAAGTGTGTTCCATTTGCAGCGACGAAAACCGCGACAAAAGCACGATTTGTGTGGTGGAAAACCCGCGCGATGTTACAGCGTTTGAGCGCACGCGCGAATATCGCGGGCTTTATCATGTGCTGCATGGACTCATTTCCCCCATGGACGGCATCGGCGCAGAGCATTTGACGGTAAAAGAGCTTTTGGCGCGGCTGACGGAAAGCCAGGTGAAAGAACTGATTATGGCGACGAATCCCACCGTAGAGGGGGAGGCAACCGCCATGTATCTGGCGCGGCTGGTGAAACCGTTTGGCATTAAGGTGACGCGGCTTGCCTACGGCTTGCCTGTGGGCGGCAATTTGGAGTATGCGGACGAGGTGACGCTGGGGCGCTCTTTGGCAAACCGCGGCGAGCTGTAAGGCTCGACAAAAAGCGCTTGACATTTGCGCCGAAAAAGCGTATTCTTATAGAACCTTTTGGAAAGGGGTGACAAAATGGCCAAAAACGATGCAATCAAACAGGTGGCGGTGAACCGCAAGGCGCGTCATGACTATTTTGTCATCGAATCGCTGGAGGCGGGAATTGCCTTGGTGGGTACTGAGGTGAAAAGCGTCCGCACCGGTGAAGTCAATTTAAAGGATGCATGGGTCGAGGTGGAAAACGGCGAGCTGTTTGTGCTGGGAATGCACATCAGCCCCTATGAAAAGGGTAATATTTTCAACCGTGACCCTGTGCGTAAGCGTAAGCTTTTGGTGCATAAGCGGGAGATCCGCCACTTGGCGCAGGAGAAAAAGCTGAAAGGCTACACCTTAATTCCGCTTCAGCTTTACCTAAAGCAAGGGCGCGTGAAGCTGGAGCTTGGCCTGTGCAAAGGTAAAAAGCTGTATGATAAGCGCGCCGATATTGCCGAGCGCGATGCAAAGCGCGTGATGGACCGCGCGCTGAAAGAGCAGCGGCGCTGAGCGTGAAAAGCCGAAGTTTCGGCGTATCATTTTGTTGTTACAGTCTGTCTTTCCCCGGCAGACTGTCAATATGGGGATGTAAAGGTTTCGACGGGGAGAGGAAAGCGAGAGCAGCGGGTAGTGTTCGGGGGACACACTTTAAACTCCTCCAAAAAAATAGCTAACAACAATAAATTAGCTGTCGCTGCCTAATTATAGGCGGCTGTCCTGCCCACTCCGGCACCGTGTGGGGCCAGGGCATCATTGAGGTGCCGTACGTGAACAGCCCTAAGCTTTGCAGGCTGTCATGACTGAATGAAGCTACCAATGCACCAGCGTGTTTATCCGCTTGATGCAAAGGGAATGTTGTAGATAAACTGCACCCGGAGATACTAGCGTGGACCTCTTTTCGGACACGGGTTCGACTCCCGTCATCTCCACCATCTAGACCCCAGACGAACCTCTAGGTTTGTCTGGGGTAATTTTATCTATATTATTTTTGGTGAAACTTAAAGAGATAATTAAAAGAGAGTTGTTTAGTGAATGTCGACGAAAAGAAAAAAGAATAAAAAGCAAGACAAAACACAAAACAAACAGGCTTTTGTGGGGACACAACTACACGCTGTATCTTCTGAGGAATTAAAACAAATTATAGTTGAAGCGATTTTGAAGGCAGAAGAAGAAAAGCAAGAGAAAATGGCCCAGCACTATAAAAAAGAAAAAGAAGAATGGTCAAAGCTGTTTGGAGAAGAAGATTATTCCGGTTATAAAGGACTAAGTCGTCTAAAGTTGGAGGCACAATGCGTTATCAGGATGATTAAAAAAATAGTTACGGTAAAAGATATTGAGATAAAAGAAAGTTTTTGTGCTGAAAATTTTATAAAAGCCATCATTATGGTGATTTTTATTTTTGGAGAGTATATCGCCTATTTTGGAGCGTTAATGTTTCTTTTGGGCGTGTTTTTCCAGTTGTGGGATGCCACAGGAAACTCAAAATGGCTTGCAGTCGGATGGCTGGCGTTAGGGTTTTGTATTTTTCTTTGGGCAAGGCTATTTCGTATTATGAGAATTGAAATCAAGAAGATGGAAAAACCTGAGCAGTTGTTTGCACTCAGCGGGAATATAGTAGCGATCATTTCAATGATCATTGCGATTATCGCCTTTAATGGTTGAGAACTATTTTTCCTAAATCTTGATTCACAATAAAGAGGAGCTTGTTTTCCATTTTCAGATAAGCAGTTAAATTAGAATACTATGCATTATGAAGAACAGGCTCTCCCGGTAACTTTGCCGGGAGGGCCTGTTCTTTTGTTTAACATTTTATTTTCTAAGGTCTATAAATAAGTGAGAAACGCGATAGCGGCTGCTAAAAAATATAGCTAGGAAGTGCTTTTAATCAATTAACACTTTGCTTTCCGGATGTGTCATCCACACTGCGCCGGTATGGGCGGGGTCGTTTTCTACAACATATGCCAGCTCCTGCTCGGCGCGGGTGGTTTCGCCCAGTCCCGGACAGCCAAGCCCAATCAAAAAGCGGCAATGCAGCTGATTGCGTTTGGTGAGATCTTCTTCAAACAGCTGGAGCTCGGGAAGAGATACCGCAAAGTAATCAATGCGCACTTCGTCAAACAAGTGGGTTTCGCCGTAATCGACCAGCTGATGGAAACACTTTAAAGCTTCGTTATGATGGCCAAGCGCCTGTTGTGCCAGACCACGATACAAAATCATATCGGCGGGCTGGTCGTTGTAGTACATTGTACCAGCAGGGGTGCTGTCGCCCTCGGCGGCTTTTTCAAAAGCGCTGTGCGCCGCTGCTTCATCCCCCATACGGCTCAGGCATACACCCAAGAGATAATAGATGTCATTGTCTTTTTGCCCTTCCAGCTTGCCCTCTCCGAGGTTATGGGGGAAGATAAGCGCTTGGTGCAAAAGCGGCAGTGCTTCGTCGGGACGATTTTCCGCCAGCGCATGGCGTGCCATACCTAACAGCGCACAGATATACTGTTTAGTGACCTTGCCTTCGCCGCCTTCCCACGGGTGGAAGTGACGCTGCATCAGCATGGTGTGCGCTTCTTCAAAGCGCCCTGTCAGGTTTAACGAGGTGATGAATTCTGCACAAAGGTCATCCCGCTGGAGCATGGTGTCCTCATGTGTGCGCAAATGTTCAAGGCGCTCAGACGGCGCAACACCGAGCTTTTTATACAGCTGATCCAACTCCAGCAGCACGCGGGCATCGGCAACATCCAGCGCAAAGGCACGCTCCAGTGCTTCGCGGGCTTTCTGAGGTTCGCCGCACTGATTATAATAGACCAGTGAGAGGTTGCGCCATACCGCGGGGAAGTTTGCGTCCAACTGAGCGGAGAGCTCCCACAGGCGCTGTGCGTCCTCATAGCGGCGCTTATCATAGAACAAACATCCCAGATAGTACGGTGCACGAGCATCCGATTGATTGCGGTTCAAAGCGAAGGAAAGCACTTTTGCATCTTCAAGCCGATTGGGGAGACAGCAGCGCGGGCTTCGTGCGGCAGCTTCGGTGAGCGCGTTGGATGCGTCGGAGAAATTGCCGCTTTGCTCCAGATAAAATGCTTCATAATATTTCAGCATCGGTGACTCCGCACGGCACAGCCGGAGCGTTTTGACGGCGTGTGCATAGAAGCCTGCTTCGGCAAAATCAATGGCACACTCGATAAAGCTGCTGGCGCGGTCGCCCATTAAAGCAAGGGTTTCGTCATGAGGAAGCCCTTCGGCCATCTCGCGCACCAGACGCGAACGGTAATCAAAGGGGTCAAGCTGCACATTGTCCGCAAGCTGAGCGAATGCCGCTTCTCGCTGTTCAAGCTGCAAAAGAATCTGCGCACGCAGGCCGCGTGCCTTCAAATTATGTGCGTTTTTAACAAGGGAACGCTCCACATGTGCCAGTGCTTCCTCCCAGTGGCCGCGGCGGCAGCAGATGGCAGCAAGATAGTAAAAGGCCATTTCTTGTTGCGCGGCGCTCCAAACGGATTTGTAAAATGTGTCGAACGCTTCTTCCTCTTTGTCTTGATACAAAAGGGAAAGGCCAAGGCCGAAATACGGCTCGCTATTCCACGGGTTGGGGTTTTTCCATGTGGAGCGTTCGACGGCAGCGCGGAAATGCGTTTCAGCTTCGGCAAAGCATGCCCGTCGCAGCAACAGCATTCCGTAGGCGGTATTCAGGCGAATATCGCCCGGATCGCGGTGCAGCCCTTCCAAGTAATAGTCCTCCGGAAGATATGTTGCATGGAGGTACTGTTCAAGGTGCTGTTCGGTGAGGTACAGCTCCTCGCAGGTGGCAATTTTTGCAGGTTCGAGCGCAGGCTGTGCCGGAGCGGGCACGGGTTCGACGTTCTTTTTCGGCGGCGTACAAGAAAGAATGGTACGCCCGTTGGAATCGGTCAGTGTCAGGGTAAGCTCATGTGCAAGAAGCTCGGTGAGAATGTGTTCTTCTAAAATTTGCGTAGGGGACAGCGTTACCGTGCGCTCAAACAAAACAGCGTCTTTTGTGCTGAGGATGACGCGTACATGTTCAAGAACCCCTGTGGCATATACACATACGCGCGCGTTGCCCTCCTGCACGTCAAGCCCCAAAACAGCCTCTGTGCTGGCGTTCTGCACACAGCCCACCTTTTTATAAGGCATGAAATACTGTGTGAATGTCTTTTCTTCAAAAGGAGCCAGCCAGGTGAAGTCGGGTTGATTGTCGGTAAACATTCCTGTCATCAGCTCAATGTAGGGGCCGTCTTCGTCGGTCAGGTTGCGGTCCCACGCTTGCCCGAAGTCACCGCAGCCCCATGTCCATTGCTTTTTACCCGGGGAAATATGGTGGTCGGCAATGTGGAGGATACCCGCTTGTTTTTGATAGCCGTAGCCGCCGACAAAATCATAGTCGGAGTGATAGGCCATGTACGACGTGGGCACAGGAATGTTTTTATAGCGGGAAATATCCACGCCCGCGCCGTAATCGTGCTTATAGTAAGTTCCGGTAGCAATGGGAAAACGCGAAACATCGCGCTTTCCGTGGTCCATGACGGCGTGTACATCCGGCGGGAAAATAGTAACGCACGTCGCTCATGTCGCCTTGATACACGTCGCCGAACATTCGCCGTCCCCATTGCGGCAGCTCCACATAAAGGTACAGCCCCAGCCGATCAGCGGCTTGAAACGCACTGCGCGGCGGGATCCAAGTGTGAAAGCGAGCATGATTCAAGCCGTAATCCTTGTACAGTTGAAACAGCTGCATCCAAGTATTTAAGTCTGTGGGCGGGTAACCCGTGAGCAGAAAGACTGCGCAGTTCATTTCACCGCGCAGAATGGTGGGCCGACCGTTAATGAAAAATTGTCGGCCACCATCGTGTTCACCCACAGTGAAGCTGCGCATGCCGAAATCTTCGCAGCGTTCGGCACTCCGCAGGATACCGTCCTGTATGCAATATACAGAAAGTGTCATGCGGTAAAGATTGGGGCAAAATTCATCCCAAAGAAGAGGATGCTCTCCCATATCGTGCAAAGCGGACAGGCAAATTTCACTCTCTCCGGCAGGAAAGTGCACCGCAAGCCACTGCGGCGCGGTTTGATGTTCCCCTGTAAGGCTGTTTGCGCTGATTTTGACAAGCACAAGCTGCTCGCTGGCACCATCGGCGGGACGGGATAAAACCGCGCGGACGGATACGCGGTGAGAAGCGACGTCCGAGCACACCGACATGGAAGATACAGCGTATCCGGGAAGTGCTGTTAATTGAAGCTGCCCCGTGATGCCGTTCCAGTTTGTTTGTGTGTGTTCGGTAATCTGGTGGGACCATGCTTCGCCTTCCAATAGTGTGGAGTACAACGCATGCGGCATGTCGGACGCAGAATTATCCACCTCGATGGTAAGGGTGTGTGCTGCACCCGCGCGGCAAAAAGGAGTAATCTCATAGCGATGCGGGGTGCTGTAACTCATTTGGCGCGGGCCAACAGAAACCCCGTCAAGCAGAACGCGCGTTTTCTTGGTGCGTTCTAATTCTAGCACAATGCGCCGATTGCTCCACGAGCTGGGCAAAGTGAAGGTTCGCTGATAGGTGGCCGGGCCGGTATAAACATAGTCGCGGTTAAGATGGCGAATCGAAAGGCAATTGCGGTTGTCATAGCCTTTGCCATTTTCGTCCATCGTGCCGGGAAGTGTTACCGTTTCGCCGGAAAAAGATGCTTTTTCCACAGCACCCATGGAAAACGACCATTCCCCGGAAAGATCCATTTTAAAAAGGGAATCGTGCACGGCTGTGTGTTCCACAAAGTCAAGACAAGCGGAGAGGTCACCCGGGCAAGAGTGATTTGCTTTAGAAAGAAACGACTGCAGCAAAGGCAGCGTGACAGGGCAGGGAGATTGTAATTTCATAAAAAACCGCCTTTCAATCGCTCGCTGCGGCTTGCAGGCGCGCAGCGTGATGTGTTGCTTGTTAAGGCAATTTTAACATTAGAACACGGCACTGTCATTCTTAAAGCTTGTCGAAATCTTTTTGTTTCTTGCTCTGATATGAAGATACAATTGACCGAAAATATAATTAGTGATGAGCTTAAATAAAGAAATCAATTATGAAAACTTGCTTTTTATGAGAGGGGTTGCCATAAACGTTTTAGAACCGGGCGTGTTCAGCGGGTCTGCTGCATATTTTCACACTTGCAGCGCGCTTGCAAAAAAGATGTTTTTTATCCTCTGTGTACAGGACACTACAAGTGTGACAGTACTTATATGGTCAAGCGCAGCCACTACGACAGCTTTCTGGTGATTTATACAGCACGAGGCAGCGGGTACTGGATAGCGGACGCACAGGAGGTTCCTGTGCCGGAAGGGGCGCTGCTGTTTCTCGACTGCTATAAGCCGCACTGCTATGGCACGCACACGGGATGGGAAATCTATTGGATGCACTTTGACGGTGTTTTGGCAAGGCCGTATCTGGAAGTATGTGCAGAGGGCGGGGAGTTTCTCATCCAAAATGATGCCGCACTGTGCGTGCATGCCGTTATGAAAATATTTGAAGGCTTTGACACACGCTGTGCCGTGAATGAGCCAATGCTTTCCAAGCGAATTAACGACCTTTTAACCCAGGCGATGCTTTCCTCTCAGCAGGAAAAAAAGCAATCCAAATGCCTTGGCGCAATTGAGGAAAGCCTGATGTTTATTGCACAGAATGTAGAGCAGCCGCTTACATTGGAACAGCTGGCAGAAAATGTGTCGCTGAGCCCGTTTTACTTTTCGCGTCTGTTTAAAAAGGAAACGGGCTTTTCACCGCATGAGTATATTGTGCGTGCCAGAGTAGACAAAGCAAAATATCTTTTAAAAAGTACCTCTTTGCCGCTCAAAGAAATTGCGTGTCGGTGCGGCTTTGGCAATGAGTGCAGATTTTCAACCACCTTTAAAAAAAATGACCGGACAAACACCGCATGTTTATCGCAGACAGGGCATGAAACCGGAAGAACTGTGACATGCTCAAAGAGCTCTTGATGTTGAGTCTTCTTGATTTTCTTTTGTAAAAATTATCACAAATCGAGGAAAAAAGCTCGGCTGGAGGCTAGGCTTTTTTCGGTTTATCGTGTAAAATAAGAGAGATTCAGTTTCGATATAGCCGAGGAAATCAGTTTTGGCGGCAAGTACGTTTTTTTTTAACGAAAACGCATCTTGCTTACAAAATATGTGGTACAGGTTTTCTTTTATATCGACCCAGAGAAACGGAGGTTTCATGATGAGTGACGTTTACCATTTTCAAGTCAATTTAGGCGGAATGCTGGACATTCTTTCGAACCACCTTTATAAAAGCCCCGATGTATTCCTGCGGGAATTGATGCAGAACGGAATTGACGCGATTACCATGCGCCGCAAAGAAGACCCGGATTGGAAGGGCGGACAAATTGCCATTCAAGTAGAGCCGGGCGAAAGTTTGATGCTGCAAGATGACGGCGCAGGATTGACGGAAGAAGGGATTCACCGTTTTCTTGCGGTGATTGGCCAGTCGTCGAAAACAGAGCTTGTCAACGGCAGACTTCCGGAAGATTACATTGGTCGATTCGGTATCGGCCTGTTATCTTGTTTCATGGTTTCCGATTCCATTGTGGTGCATACACGCCCGGCACAGGGCGGCCCGGCACATATTTGGACGGGCCATCCTGACGGCACTTATACCTTGAAGCCGCTGGAGGATTGCCCCGTTGGAACGACGATTATTCTTACGGCAAAGCCGGGGATGGAGCGCTACTTCAAAGCCGAGAAAATTGAGGAGCTTGTGCGTTATTACGGCTTGGCGCTGCCCGTTCCCATTTATCTCAACGGAAGCACAAAGCGCATCAACAGTCTGCCGTCGGATTTTTCGGGCGTGAGCCGAGAGCAGCTGCTCAGCTTTGGCAAGTGGGTGTTTCACGAAGATTTTTTGGAGGCAATTCCCATCCGAACGCCGCACCTCAGCGGCGCGGCCTATGTGCTGCCTTACCGAACCGATCAATCTGTCAAAAACAGTCATCGCATTTACCTAAAACAAATGCTGCTGACAGAGAACGGCGAGCGAATTTTGCCGCCGTGGGCATTTTTTCTGCGCTGTTTTTTGAATACACGCAATTTGCGCCCCACCGCTTCCCGTGAGGATTTTTACGAGGATGAAGCCTTGGATGAGGCACGTCAAGAGTTTGTACAGGTAATTCGCGCTTATTTGGCACGCCTTGCGCAAACCAACCCCGAACGCCTGCGCACCATTGTTGAGGTGCATGAACAGGCAATTAAAGCGATGGCGGTTTGGGACGAAGAATTGTTCCGCATTTTTATTGACTACCTTTCTTTTGAAACAAGTGAAGGAACCTTGACGGGGGCGGTACTCAAAGAGGCAGGCGAAGCGTTTTGGGTTGGTTCTGTACCGCGCTATCAGCAGCTTCGCTCTCTGTTTTTGGCGCAGGGGCGGCTGTTGATCTGCACTGGATATGTCAGCGACCAAGAGCTGATTGAGCAATTGGCAAAGCGCTTTCAGCTTCCCATTCATCCCCTGCGAGAAGAAGACATGGAAACGGTGCTGAATGAGGTGACTTCCGAGGAAAAGGAGCAGGCGGAAACCTTGTTGAATGCAGCGGACAATGCATTGCAGGCGTTTGACTGCCGCACGCAGCTGTGCCGCTTTTTGCCCGCTGATTTACCCGCCTTGTACGCGCTGAGCGACCAAGTGCAGTTTTTGCGTCAGGTGCAGTCGGCGCAGGAGAGCAGCACCGGCGTTTTTTCGGATGCACTCGCCTGCATGTTGGAAGGTATTGAAGAAAAGCCGCTGGCAAGCCTTTACCTCAATGCCAATAACACACTCATTCGCCGCTTAATGCATATACAGGATGAAGCACTGCTGAGGCAAACCATAAAAATTCTGTATGTGCAGTCGCTGCTTGCCGGCGGCCATTCTGTACAAGGCGAAGAACTGCGCGCGCTGAACGGTGGCCTGATGATGCTTTTGGAGCGCATTTCTTATGAGGAATGGGAACAAGAGAACGAGGATTAAAGCGTCAGATCGGGGGAATATAGGATGGCTGAAAGTGAATTGCAGCGGATGTTTAACCATTATGTAGCTCTGCCGCATGGTGCAGAACGCATTCGTGCGAAGCAAGAGGCGTTAAAGCGGTCGGATGAATTGGATGATTTGGGCTGGCGGCTTGCCAACCGCCGCAACCTCGCTCTCGAAGAGTTTTTTCACGGCGATAAGGCGAAAGCGCTGCCGGTGATTGCAGAATATATAGAGATTTTTGAAAGAAATCTTGCAAATGGCAGGATGGTGCCGACAGAGAACCGCGTTGAAGGTTATTTGCGTATGCTGGATATGGCGCTGGAAGTGTTTGAAACACTGCCGCGGCTGCCGATGGAGCAGTGGAGAAAAATGGAAGAAAAGTACTGGAGTGCCATGCAGCGCTACCGCTATGGCAAAGCCGACTATTTTCAAAAGAAATTCAACCAGCTTCTGTGCGAAGGAAGTGTGCAGGAAGCAGAGGAATTTTATCGCATGTGGGAAGAAGAGCAGCAGACAAATCACGATCAGGTGGTAGACTGTGAAGGATGCATTCAATATTTCCGCGTGCGCCATGCGCTGGTGCAAAACGACTGGGACGGTGCCGTCAAAGAGGCGCAGCCCCTGCTTGGTGACGATCCCGGATGTTCGCAGCAGCCGTGGCGTGTGCTGCACCTGTTCATGACAGAAAGCCGTGACAGGGGAAGCCGCTCTGGCGTAAAAGAGTACGGAAAAAAGCTGCGCATGCGCTTGGACTGGGACGAAAATGCCGATGCCATGGAGCTGCTGGCATATGACGCATTGTTTGATCTTTCGCATGGGTTAAAGGCAATCGAATCTTCCTTGGAGCGGGTTTTGGGAAAATGGGATCATTTGCAGCGCTGGAGAAATTTTTTAGAAACGTCTTTGTTGTTGCAGCAAGCGGCTTTTGTACAGGAACCTTTTTCGCTCACGCTGCCAAAGCAGCTCGGCTGCTATCGGGAAGATGGGCAATATGACCCGGCACAGCTATCCCAATGGTTTTACGAGGAAGCGCTCAAAATTGCCCAAAAATTTGATGAAAGAAACGGCTTTCCCTATTACCAAAATGCAATGGAAAAAGCACGGGCGGGCATGAAGCAAATGACAGACACAACGCAAAAATAAGCAGAAAAGGCCAAAAACAGGAATGGAGGCGATGACGAGGTGATGGAGGAAGAACTTTATGGGCTGTTTGAACGCTACATGGCAATGCCGCATGGGGTAGAACGAATTAACGCCATCCGCGAAGCGGTAAAGAAGGCGGATAACTGGGGCGATGACTATTGGCGGCTGAAAAATCGTTATCAACTTGCAATTGAGCAGTATCGTTATGATGATTCGGGAAAGGTGCTGCCCATGATTGCGGAATATGTGGCGATTTTTGAAAAAAAGTATTTCGATACCGGGAAAAGCCCCACGCACCAACAGCTGGGAGAATATCTCTATTTGTTGGATTTGGCATTGAATGTCTTTGGAATTCTGCCGCAGCTGCCGCTTACACAAGGCCGACAACTGGAAGAACAATATTGGAATGCGCTAAAGCGCTTTGGGTACGGAAAGGCCGATTATTATGACCGCCGATATTTTCAGCTGCGCTATGAAGATCAGATGGAAGAAGCCGAAACAATTTTCGAGCTTTGGGAGGAGGAACGGCAGGGCAGTGCGCGGCAAGTTACCTCCTGCGAAGGATGCATCAAGAGCATTCAAATCAGACACAAGCTGCATCAAGGGAAACGCGACGAAGCCCTAAAGCTCGCAAGACCGTTGATGGACGGTACCATCCAATGCAGCTATGAGCCGTGGCGTTCGTTTCGCCTTTTTATGAATAACAGCCGCAACCGGGGAGATCTTGGCGGCATGAAATACTATGGAAGGCAGCTCACTCGCCGCTTAGGCTGGGACGAAAACGCCGACGAGATGTCGCTTTTATCGTATTATGCGCTGCTCGACATTCCGCGTGGTTTGAAAACAGTGGAAACATCCATCGATGAAATTTTTCACAAATGGAATCAATGCAGCCGCTGGAGGGGCTTTATGGAAGCTTGGCTCTTTTTTTCGCAGGCTGCCCATACTTATGAAACCGTTTCGCTTGCAATGCCCAAAACCTTCCCCCTTTACCGCGAGGACGGCCAGTACAATACAGCAGAGCTTGCGCAGTGGTTTCACGAGGGCGCGCTGGAAATTGCGCGAAAATTTGACGAGCGCAACCAATCTTCTTACTACCAAAACAAAATGCAGCGAGCGTGGAATGGAATGCAGAAAATGACAGGTGAGAGCAATGAGTGAACACGAACGTTTAAAAGACCAATACAAAGCAATGCCGCACGGCTCCGCCAGAGTACAGGCCATTCAGAAGGCCGTGAAAAAAGCCGATGATCAAAAAGACCATGCTTGGCAAATCATTCATCGGTTTGAGCTGGCAGATGAGCTGCATTTTTACGGGGACTGTGCAAAAACGCTGCCTATTATTGCGCGTGCAACAGAGCTGTTTGAACAAGAGCCGCTTGAAAGTTATGTCTACGACTATTTGTTTGCGTTTTATGAAGCACTCGACGTGTGGAACGAGGTTCCGCAGCTTTCTTTGGAGCAGCGTGAACAGGTTGCGGAAAAGTTTTTTTATGCGTTAAAACGTTATGGATACAGCACGTCCCTGTACCACGAAAGGCAGTATATGCAAAGGAGAAGAGAGGGAAGGTTTGAAGAGGCGGAAAGAGAATATGAGCTGCGCTTTACACAAGAGCCGGGCGTTCATAAGACGCTGACACAATGTAAAGCATGTGAGCAAGGCATGCGGATACTTCATGCACTAAATAGCCAAAATTGGCAGGAGGCAATGGAGTTGGCAAAGCCGATTTTGGACGGAACCCTTTCCTGCGGCACAGAGCCATGGGGAACGCTGAAGCTGCTGTTTGAATTTGCTTGGTATGAAGGGGATCGAGACTCCCTTCAATTTGCAGGTGACCGAATGTTGCAGCGTGTGCGTTGGGACCCTGTGGGGGAAGAATGGGAAGTGCTGCCCTGTTATATTTTGTCTGATGTTGGGGGCGGATTGAAGGTGTTTGAGCGCACACTTCCGGACATGCTTCAAAGATGGAGCCAACAGGAGCGGCAGGATTATTTTCAAAGTGTGTGGCTGCTGTTGACAAGAGCGGCACAGACGCAAGAAACGCTTTCGCTTTCTTTACCAAAAGAATTTGCCCTTTACCGTGAGGACGGCATTTATCATGCGAAAGAACTGGCGCAGTGGTTTCATGCGGCTGCGCTGGAAATCGCAAAGAAATTTGACGATCGCAACGGTTATCCCGACCAGCAAAATGTGATAGAAAAGGCAGGAATGGCCTTGCTCAAGATGACACAGCAAGAAACGCAGCATTCCTAAATCAGCTTGCTTTCCGCAATGTTTTTATATGCAGCAATCCCCCTTGATGCAGTTCTATTTTCTGCATCAAGGGGGATTGCTGTTTGTTTACGGTAACGATTGACTTTTTACAATTTCAAAAATTCCATTTTCTTTCATTGTCTGCCGCAGCTCTTGATACCCAGAGTGAAAGAAATATACAGGAATGGAAATGGCCGGGGTTTCTTCGTCCTGCTTTTGAAACACAAACAGGAAGCCGGGAAGGGCAGTGGGCGGCGGTTCCAGCCGAATATCGCCGCAAAGCAGCTGCTCTTTGAATGATTCCCATGTCATTTCCTTTTCCTGCGCTGCGCTGAAATGAAAAATAACGTTGTATTCATTAAATTCAATTTCAATTTCTTCTGCGGCAAGTGCGCGGCGCAGGCAATAAATCAGCGCCCAGCCGAAAACGCCCAGCCCAGCGATATCGATGCCTTTATCACGCAAAGAAATTTCGGGGTTAAACAGATTGAATGTACAAAAGATGATGACAGGAACACACAAAAGCAGTATCAAAAAAACGCCGATTCCAAGCGAAAGGTTCCTAGTTTTACATTTGTACATTTTACATAAGCTCCTTTCCGGATTGCAACGAAAAAACTTTTGAAATTAGTAAAACAAGGCCATCAGTAAGGGGGCAGCCCGGCAAACGAACGGCTTGCAGAGCTGCCCCTCTGAGCTGCTTATTTGCGTTTTTATAAAAACTGCCAAGTGTTATAGATGCTGATGCCGATGATAACGGCCATGAGCCCCATAAACAGTTTATCTACGGCTTTGTTGTCCATGCGGCGATTGCAGATGCGGCCCAGAATACCGCCCAAAATGCCGCCTGCAACCATGAGCACCAGCTTATACCAAGCAAACTCCGGCACGGTGCCCGTAACGATGGTTGCCCCTACGCTGGTAATCTGACTGAACAAAATAATGTACAAGCTGTTTTGTGCAGCAACTTTCGTGTCCATGCTGAAAAAGAAAAACAGAACTACGAGGTTGATCGGCCCGCCGCCAATACCAAGGAAACTGGACATCACGCCAAGTGCTAACCCAATCAGCATACAGGCGGCGAGGGAGTTTACCTTTAAGGTGGGAATGCGTGCTTTGAAAATGGTATAAATCAGCGTGCCTAATGTGATAACAGCCAGTGCCGAGGCCTGTACTGCGCCCACGGTGTTCGGGTCGGGAAAAAGCCCGCCGACCATCGTAAACAATTGCTTTCCCACAATGCCGCCCACTGCTGCGCCGATCGCCAGCGGTGTGCCGGTGCGCAGGTTTACCTGACTGTCGCGGGCAATCATGCTTTTGCCTACGGAATAGCAGGTCATTCCAAGAACTGTGCACCCGGACAAAAAACTGATGGTGGATACGCTGTCCAGATGAAATAAATCGAGGGTCGGTTTGATAATAACGCCGCCGCCGATACCGCAAATAGCCCCGGCCACACTGGCCAGCATACTGATGATAAAATAGGCGATTACTTCCAACGGTTTCAGTCTCCTTTGCTGATAGCTTTTCGTTAATCAGTATAGCACATCTGGTTTCAACGGAAAAGCATTCAAACGCATGGAGGCAAAATATATCAACTTTTTACAAAAAGAAAGTGCTTTCGTATCCATGCGCGCAGGGCACACAGAAACGAAAGCACTGTGAATGAAAGCGTTTTTTTAAACGTCTTTTTGATTGGTCAAAGCACTGTACAGCGAAAAAATTCAGTGACAATCAAGTTTCGCTTTTATCGTCCGGCGGCTGAGCGCCCGGCATATCCTCCAGCGGCAAAAACGCCGGAACCCAAGGGTCTTGAATTAAATTGCGGTATTCGTTTTGCACTGCGGCACGCGAATCCAACGGGGTTTTTCCTGCAACGTAACGCTTGCCCGGCTGAAACGACTGCGTCGTGCGGGGCATTTTGTTCTTCTTTCGTTCCATAAAAAGCTCCCACCTTTCAAAACAATCCGTCTAAAGGGCGCGGTATGCGTCCTTTCCTGTGGATAGCATGTGCAGGTGGGAGCTTTTTTATGCAGTGGAATTAAAACAAACGAAACATTTGCTCAACAAAATGAAAATGATTTACTTGCTGCCACGCAAAGCTTTATACAATTGAATCAGTACCGTCGGAGCAAATGCCAAACCGAGAATTTGCAAAAGGTGTGTGCCGGTAAGCGGAGTAACGGCAAAGAGTGTGTTCAGACCCGGAACGAAAAGCACCGCCGCTAAAAGAACGATGCCGCCCGCAAACGCATAAAGCGAAGCGCGGTTCGAGCCAAGGCCCAAGCGGAAGATCGACTCTGCACCACGGCAGTTAAAGCCATGGAACAAGCGTGCCAAAGTGAGAGTAGCGAAAGCCATGGTCGCAGCTCCCGCAGCCCCGGCATAAGCGTTGCCCAAATAGAAGGCAATCATGGTGCTGATGGCGATTAAGAAGCCTTGACCGAAAATCAAGCTAAGGAGCGCTTTGTCCAAAATGGGCGCTTTCGGGTTGCGCGGCTTTTGCTTGAGCAAGCCGGGACGGGCAGGCTCCATGCCGATGGCAATGGCGGGCAGCGAGTCGGTGAGCAGGTTGATAAACAGCAGATGCACCGGCAGGAAGGGAACAGAAAGTCCCATAATGGAGGCGTATACGACGCAAAGAATCGCTGCCATGTTGCCGGAAAGCAAAAATTGAATGGAGTTTTTGATGTTGGTGTATACGCCGCGTCCGTTGACAACTGCTTGAACAATAGTAGCAAAGTTATCGTCGGAAAGAATCATTGAGGCGGCGTCCTTGCTCACTTCGGTTCCGGTAATGCCCATCGCAACACCGATGTCGGCTTTCTTCAAAGCGGGGGCATCATTTACGCCGTCGCCCGTCATGGAAACAATGCAGCCGCGGCGCTGCCATGCAGACACAATGCGGATTTTATGCTCCGGAGAAACGCGGGCATAAACAGAAACACGGGGAAGCACTTCGTCCAGCTGGTCGTCGGTCATCGCATCGAGCTCTACGCCGTCCAGCGCAATGTCGTTATCCTCAAAAATGCCGATTTGGCGTGCGATGGCCGAAGCCGTTGTTTTGTGGTCGCCCGTGATCATCACAGTGCGAATACCGCCCGTTTTTGCGTCGGCCACGGCCTGCACCGATTCGGGACGCGGCGGGTCAATCATGGAAACGAGGCCGACAAAAGTGAAGTGCTGTTCGTCTTCGAAATCGAGGTCACGCACGCTGTCCAAAGTGCGCTGTGCGAATGCCAGCACGCGCAGGCCGTTTTGAGAAAGCTCGTCATTCGCTTTTTCAATCATGGCTTTGCGCTCGGCAGTCATGGGTACAACGCCTTCATCCGTCAGCATAAAGTCGGCGCGGTTCAAAAGTACGTCGATGGCGCCTTTTGTCATTAAAACAGCTTCGCCGTCAATCTCGTGCAAGGTGCTCATCAGCTTGCGGTCGGAATCGAAAGAAAGCTCACGCAGGCGCGGATGTTGGCTGCGGTAGGTGACTTCATCAATGCCAAGTTCATCGCCTACTTGAATGAGCGCCACCTCAGTGGGGTCACCAATGGAGGTGTTCGTTTCCGCGTCGGTGGTAGCGTCGCTGGCCAAAATGCCGATTTTCAGCAAAAGGCGCTGGGTATCACTGGCCAAATTCAGCTCTTTAATGGGAATCAGCTTGCCGTCTGCCCAAAGGTGCTGAACCGTCATGCGGTTCTGCGTGAGCGTGCCGGTTTTATCCGAGCAAATAACAGATACCGCGCCAAGGCTTTCCACGGCTTTCAAGTCTTTCAAAATTGCGTTTTGACGCGCCATTTTCTGTGTGCTCATCGCAAGCACGATGGTAACGATAGAGGACAGTGCCTCCGGAATCGCAGCCACGGCCAGCGCCACGGCAAACATGAGAGAGTCGAGAATCGACATGCCGCTGCGGAAAATGGAAAGGCCGAAGACGATGGCGCAGATGACCATGATAACCATGGCGAGCTTTCCGGAAAAATCGTCAAGGCTTTTTTGCAGCGGAGTGCGGCGCTGCTGGGTTTCGTTCATCAACGATGCAATTTTGCCAAGCTCGGTGTTCATGCCCGTGCCGGTAACAATGACGTTTGCGCGTCCGTAAGTGACAAGCGAGCCGGAGAATACCATGTTTTTCTGGTCGCCCAGCGCGATTTTCTCGCCCGACAGGCAATCGGCGGTTTTATCCACGCCTTCGCTTTCGCCCGTCAGCGAGCTTTCGTTGATTTTCATGGAGAAGTTCTCTAAAATGCGGCCGTCCGCACCGACGAGGTCGCCCGCTTCCAAAACAAGAATATCACCGGGCACAACTTCGGCAACAGGAATCTCCACGCGGGCACCGTCGCGCAATACTTTGGCAGACGGAGAGCTCATGGCTTTCAGGCTTTCGAGCGACTTTTCGGCCTTGAAATATTGTACCGTTCCCAAAATCGCGTTTAAAATCAGCACGGCGAAAATAACGAGTGTGCTTTCCATATTGCCGGACACCATCGAGATGACAGCCGCAATAATGAGGATAATAACGAGCAAGTCCTTAAACTGCTCTAAAAAGACTGCGAGAGGGGATTTGCGCTTGGCTTCACTGAGTTTGTTAGGGCCATACTGTTCCAGCCTTTTTTGGGCCTCTTGAGCAGAAAGGCCTTGTTCCGAGGTGTTCAGCTCGGTCAAAGCTTCCTGCGCAGGCCGGTTGAAAAATTGTTTTTCCATGCCGATATCCATCCTTCCGTTTTGCATTGAATTGCGTTTTTTCGGCGTCTTAAAAGGAGCAGATGCAAGGAATATCCCGGTGAAAAATAAAAAAAGACTTTTCGACGGCAACACAAAGTGACCGTCGAAAAGTCTTATTACCGAAAAATAAACGGCGTATACCACCAGATTTTCCCAAAAACGAAAATCGTGCTGTTGACAGTATACACAAAAGAGCAATACTCCTTTGTAACGACTCCCTTTCCAACAGGGCCATGATACCACAGGTGGAGCTGAAAAGTCAAGGGGCGTTTTGCAAAAAAAGGATGTTCTTTTATGTTTTTGCAAAGGTGAGCCGCCGGTTGGCCGGAACAGAAACCGGCAAAATAAAAGTTATTTCAAAAGGCTTTCCACGTATGCTTTGATCGCATCGTCTTTGCAGGAAGCAAAGAACAGCTCACGGAAGCGCTCGCCTGCCACTGCGCGGCTGACAAGGTGCTCCATGTTGGTAATACCCTCTACGGGCTCCATCGCTTCAATCTTTTTCAGCGTATCGATGAGGTCGTTCATGCTGCTCGCGCGCACCAAGTCCAGGATTTTTTTGTTGTTCTGCTCCGGCACGACGCGGTCGGCGGGGTAGCCCTTGCCGCTGCCGAAGCCGAACAGCTTTTCAAACACATATTCCCAGTTGAGCTCCATGCCCCAGCCGCAGCCTTTGGCAAACGGCATGGCAACGCAGTTGCCGTCGTTGACGTGGGCAAAGGTGTAGGCATCCACGGGGTCTTCCACATGGCCGCACAGAACGCCGGGAAAGCTGTTGCAAGCCAGCATTGCGCCCTCGCCCGTGCCGCATCCGGTAACAACGTAGTCGGCCGCGCCGCTGTTCAGCAAAATGGCGGCCAGAATGCCGGCCTGCACATAAGTGAGCTGTACGTCGTCGGTGGCGCTGTACATGCCGTAGTTATCCACGGTATGCCCCATCGGCTCAACCACCTTTTTCAAGGCAGCTTCGATTTGGCTGTTTTTAGCCGCTTGGCTGTTTTCGTTAATCAAAGCGATTTTCATGATATTCCTGCTCCTTAACAAGTTTTGTTTTGGCGGCAATCAAACGTTCCTTATGCAAAAAGGGTTGTCAGTTGAAACGCCGCACTTCTTCTTATTAAGAGTAAAGGATTTTACCCGAAAAGTCAAACAATGACATGCGCTTTTACACGTCGCGCGAAGGATAGTACAAATTATTGGAAACAAACTCCAATTTATCGCGCAGGGTATGCTCCAAGTCGTTGATGGTTTGCACCATATTCATGGCGGTGTCGTTGACATTGAGCAGCTGATCCAAAGAAATTTCCATGGTGAGCGCTTTTTGAATTTTTTGTGCTTCGGCCGCCAGAATGCAGCTCATCGAGGCCTCCTGCATGGCAATGGACTCAATGAGATCGGTGATGGCTTGGCTCATCGATACGGGGTTATTGGACGTAGTGATGATTGGTGTAGACATAATCTAATTCCTCCCTTGGCAATCGCTTTGTTGCCCGAATTCAAAAAGCAGACTGCCCTTTCCGGTTTTGAGCCGCTGAGAAGAGGACAGAGCGCTTCCTAAATTACTTATATGACGCAGGATGTCAAAATGTGCCTGTTCGGATGCTTGTTTTGTCAAAAACAGGCCTGAAACAAAGGAAACATAAAAAAATCAGAAAAAATGAAAAAAAGTGTTGACAGGAGGCGTGAAATCATGTATCATATAGAAGTCGCTTGGAGAGTTGGCTGAGTGGTCTAAGGCGCACGACTGGAAATCGTGTGTACGTTAATAGCGTACCTAGGGTTCAAATCCCTAACTCTCCGCCAGAGAGAAACCCCCGCAGAATGGTTCTGCGGGGGTTTTTGTTTGTCTTTCTTTATTGCTTTACATGCTTTTAGAGAAAAAGTTTCCGAAGCTGAAATAAAAAAGCGGAACGGGGGAGGAGGGTTCCCACGTTCCGCAAAAGGAGAAAGGCAAATTATTGTCCGCTTGCGCCGTAATTGGAAAGCACGCGGGCGCTGGGATCGTTAACACGGCAGCCCTCCCACGCTTGGTTCGGCATCCAAAAGCCGGGAATCATGCCCGACTGTCCGCGATAATAGCGTTCAAAAATTTCCCGGTACAGAAGGCTTTCCTTTGTAAACGGTGCAGCATCATCATATTGCAGGCAAAGCTTTGAAAATTCTTCGTCGGTGTAGGTTTCTTCCGCGTATTGCTTTAAGTCGTCCACAAGGCTGTGGCCAACAGCATCGCTGAACGCAGCCTTTTCACGCCATAAAATTTCATCCGGCAGAAGGTGATCGTTTTCAAATGCTTTGCGCAAAAGGTACTTGCCCTTTTGGTGATGGTTCATCTTTTGGTAAGGATCAATTGACATGACATACCGCACAAAATCCAAATCGCCAAACGGTACGCGCGCCTCTAAGCTGTTAGCCGCTAAACAACGGTCGGCACGAAGTACATCATAGGCGTGAAGCTCACGCACACGTTTTTGCGATTCCGCATAAAAAGACGGTGCATCCGGTGCAAAATCGGTGTATTTATAGCCGAACAGCTCGTCGGACACCTCACCCGTTAATAATACTTTTAAGTCGGTTTGTTCATGGATGGCTTTGCACAGCAGATACATGCCCATGGAGGCGCGTATGGTAGTAATATCGTAAGTAGCCAGTGCGCGGATGACTTCTTCCAAATGAGAAAGAACGTCCTCGCGCGTGATGATGATTTCCGTATGTTCCGCGCCAATATGCGCCGCTGTTTGCGCAGCATATTTTAAGTCGATGGCGTCATGCTCCATGCCGATGGCAAAGGTGCGAATCGGCTTTGTACTGTGTTTTGCGGCAATGGCGCACACCAAGCTGGAGTCTAAGCCGCCGGAAAGCAAAAAGCCCAGCGGTGCATCGGAGTCGAGACGTTTTAACACTGCTTTTGTCAGTAAATCGTGAATTTGTGCGGTGACAACGGCTTCCTCCTCGTGGATAAACCGCTCAGCCTGCGAAACATTGGCATAAGTGTGAAACGTGCCGTTGCAGTAATAGCACCCCGGAGGGAAGGGGAGAATGGTTTGCACCAGCCCGAGCAGGTTTTGCGGTTCGCTGGCAAAGGAAATAATGCCGTCGGAAGAATAGCCGTAGTAAAGCGGGCGAATACCGATGGGGTCACGCGCAGCAATTACGCGGTTATTGTTAGGGTCAACAATCACACAGGCAAATTCCGCGTCAAGGTGGCGAAACATCTCAAGCCCATATTCTTGATACAGCGGCAAAAGAACCTCACAGTCCGAGCCGCTCAAAAAGCGGTAGCCGCGCTGAAAAAGCTCCTCTTTCAGCCGCCGAAAGCCGTAAATTTCGCCGTTGCAAACTGCCATGCAGCCGTTTTGCACAAAGGGCTGCATGCCGCTTTCTTCTAAGCCCATAATGGCAAGACGGGCAAAGCCCAGCCAGCCAAGGCCGGTGTCTAAAACGCGCGCGCCATCCGGCCCGCGGTGCGGCGCAGCCATCAGGTGCGCGTGCACCTGTGCCGCAGAAAGCTGGCCGCCATAGTACAAAATGGTACACATCGTGATTCTCTCCTTTTGCCATCGGCTTGCGGAAAGGTGCTGTATTCTCAGCGCTTTTCCGCAAGCCGATTTTCTTTTATAAGTTGCTGTATCCCATTAAAGAAGTGTCGATGGCGCGTGCAGCATTTTCTCCTTCTGCAATGGCCCACACCACCAGCGACTGCCCTCGGCGCGCATCCCCGGCGGCAAACACATGCTGGGTGCTCGTTTCATACGTTTTCTGCTCAGTGGGAATTGTTCCCCGCGGGCCCATTTCAATGCCCAGCTGTTTCGGCAATAGCTCCTCGCACCCGGTAAACCCGGCGGCAATCAAAACCAGCTCACACGGGATTTCCCGCTCTGTGCCGGGAACAGGCGTCATGTGCAAGCGGCCATCCTCGCCTTTTTTTGCTTCGAGCGATACGGTGACAGCGGCGTGCACATTGCCGTTTTCATCCGATAAAAAGCGCTGTACCGTCGTTTGATAAATGCGGGGGTCACTGCCGTACACCGCCGCCGCTTCCTGCTGGCCGTAGTCGGTCTTTTTTACGCGCGGCCACTGCGGCCACAGATTATCCGCGCTGCGCGCTTCGGGCAGGCAAGGCATCATTTCCAGCTGCACGATGCTTTTTGCCCCTAAACGAACGCAAGTCCCAACGCAGTCATTGCCTGTATCACCTCCGCCGATGACCAGCACATTTTTGTCTTTCACAAGGTCAGAGCTGACGGGTTCATAATCGCTGTGCTCCAGCTTTTTGGTAATATCGCTTAAAAAGTCAACCGTAAAGAAAATATTGGCGCTGTCGCGTCCGGGTACGTTAATATCACGCGGAACACCCGCCCCGATAGCCAACAGAATCCGGTCATGCCGTTTGCAAAGCTGGACGGTGCTGATGTCGCGGCCGATGCGCGTATTGCAGACAAATACAATGCCGGAAGCCTCCATTTGCTGAATGCGGCGGTCAATGATGCGCTTATCCAGCTTCATGTTGGGAATGCCGTAGCGCAGAAGACCGCCGGGCAGCGGCTGCTGTTCGTAAACGGTGACGGTGTGTCCGCGGCGATTGAGCCAAATGGCCGCCGCAAGCCCCGCAGGGCCGCTGCCCACAATGCCAATGCTTTTTCCGGTTTTTGTGAAAGGCAAGTCGGGTGTGACAAGGCCGTTTTCATAGGCATATTCGATGACAGCCAGTTCGTTGTCTTTGGTGCATACCGCGCCTTCGGCAGCCGCGCAGGTGCAGGCTGCTTCGCATAAAGCAGGGCAGACACGCGCGGTAAACTCCGGCAAAGAATGTGTTTTGCTCAGCCGAAAATAGGCTTGTTTTAAATTGCCGTGATAAACAAGGTCGTTCATTTCCGGCACTAAATTGTGCAAAGGGCAGCCCGATGTCATGCCGAACAGCATTTCGCCTGACTGACAAAAGGGAACGCCGCAGTCCATACAGCGTGCCGCCTGCTTGCGCCGCTCCTCCATGGAAAGCGGCGTGTGAAACTCATTAAAATGGCGAATGCGGTGCAGAGGTTCTTCGCCTTGATTATGCTTTGCGGGATATTCTAAAAACCCCGTTGCTTTTGCCATGTGAAATCCCTCCCTAAATATTGAAACATCGTTTGAACAGGGATGCCGCAGAGCGGGCTTTAGCCGCCCTGCAATGCTTTTTTGTATTCAAACGGAATGATTTTTTTGAATTTGCAGGCGTAGTCGCCAAAGTGCTCCAAAATCTTTTTGGCTTTTTCAGACTGTGTTGCCGCAGCGTGGCGCCGGAGCAGATTTTGAATGGTTTTGCGGTCGTTTTCGTCCGGTTCTTCCATGCTCACCATGTCGCTGTTCAAATTTTTATAAAGCCGATTGTGCTCGTCGAGCACAAAGGCAATGCCTCCGCTCATGCCCGCCGCAAAGTTTTTGCCCGTCGGGCCCAGTACAAGCACACAGCCGCCTGTCATATATTCGCATCCGTGCTCGCCGACACCTTCGACAACGGCCGTTGCGCCGGAATTTCGCACGCAGAAGCGCTCGCCTGCCACGCCGTTGATATAGGCTTCGCCGGAGGTGGCACCGTAGAAAGCGACGTTGCCGACGGCGATATTATCTTCGGCAAAATATTGGGCGTTCTGGGGACGGCTGATGGAAAGCTTGCCGCCCGAAAGCCCTTTTCCAAAATAATCGTTGGCATCGCCGTGCAATGACAGCGTAATGCCGCGCGGCAAAAATGCGCCGAAGCTTTGGCCGCCTGCGCCGCAGCAGTCAATGGCAATTGTGTCGTCAGGTAAGCCCTCGGGGAAATGGCGCGTTAATTCTGCACCGATTTGTGTTCCGAAGGTTCGGTCGGTGTTCGTCAGGCTCGTTGTCAAACGGCAGGGACTGCCGGTTTCCAGCGCTTTCTTTAAGGCATGGCTGTGGGTTAACAGTGTATGGTCCTGCGTTTTTTCCAGCTCAAAATCATAGCGGTTTTGCTCGGCAAAGGTGCGGCCTTCTCCGGGCTGTGCCAGCAGTGCGCTCAAATCCAGCGGACTGTCAGCCTTTTGACACAAAAGGTCGGTGCGGCCCACCATTTCTTCCACGGTGCGCACACCCAGCTTTGCCATATATTCCCGCAATTCCTGCGCAATGAACAGCATGAAATTTTCCACATACTCCGGCTTTCCGGCAAAGCGTTTTCTCAGCTCGGGGTTTTGCGTGGCGATCCCCATGGGGCAGGTGTCCAAGCTGCAAACGCGCATCATGGTGCAGCCCAGCGTGACAAGCGGTGCGGTGGCAAAGCCAAATTCCTCCGCGCCCAGCAGCGCGGCGATGGCAACATCGCGCCCGGTCATCAATTTGCCGTCTGTTTCCAAACGCACCGAGCGGCGCAGGCCGTTTTGCATCAGCGTTTGATGTGCTTCACAAAGGCCCAGTTCCCACGGCAGGCCCGCGTGATGAATCGAGCTGATGGGCGCAGCGCCTGTGCCGCCGTCATAGCCCGACACTAAAATGACCTGCGCGCCCGCTTTGGCAACGCCTGCGGCGACAGTGCCGACACCTGCCTCCGAAACCAGCTTCACACTGATGTCGGCGCGGTCATTGGCATTTTTCAAGTCGTAAATCAGCTGTGCCAAATCTTCAATGGAATAGATGTCGTGGTGCGGCGGGGGAGAGATCAGGCTGACGCCCGGCGTGGAGTGGCGCGTTTTGGCAATCCACGGATATACTTTTTTACCGGGCAGATGGCCGCCCTCGCCGGGCTTTGCGCCTTGTGCCATTTTGATTTGCAATTCTTTTGCGCTGACGAGATAACGGCTGGTAACGCCAAAGCGGCCGCTCGCCACCTGCTTGATGGCTGAGCTTCGCCCGTTCGTGCGGCCTGCTTCGCTCAAACGCTCGTCACTTTCGCCGCCCTCTCCGCTGTTCGATTTTCCGCCCAAGCGGTTCATGGCAATCGCCAGTGCTTCATGCGCTTCCTGTGAAATCGAACCGTAGGACATTGCTCCCGTTTTAAAGCGGCGCACAATGCTTTCCACCGGCTCAACTTCGTCCAAAGAGATTCCCTCTTTCGGATAAACGAAGTCCAGCAGGCTGCGAATGCTTCCGCCAAGGCCGTCCACTTGTTCGGTATATTGCTTAAACAGACCGTAGTCGGAAAGGCGGGTAGATTGCTGAAGCAGGTGAATCGTCTGCGGGTGATAGCGGTGCACCTCGCCGCCGCTGCGCGCTTTGTGCCGTCCGATGGAAGGCAGGGTGTAGTCGGTTTTCAGCCCCAGCGGGTCGAATGCCTTGGCGTGCTGACGGTGCAAGGCGGTTTCAATATCGGCAAGCGTTAAGCCGCCGATGCGGCTGACAGTTCCGGTAAAGTAATCGTCAATCAGTGCTTTGGAGAGGCCCAGCGCTTCAAAAATCTGGCTGCCTTGGTACGATTGCAAGGTGGAAATACCCATTTTTGCCGCAATTTTTACAATGCCGTTCCTCACGGCGCGGTCGTAGTCCTGCACAGCAGCATAATAGTCTTTTTCCAGCAAGCCGTCCTCAATCAACCCCGCGATGGTGCTGTGAGCAAGATACGGGTTCACCGCACAAGCACCGTAGCCCAGCAAGGTAGCAAAATCATGCACACCTTTTGGCTCGCCCGACTCCAAAATAATGGAAAGTGCCGTGCATTTTTTCGTTTTCACAAGATGCTTGTGCACCGCAGAAACAGCCAACAAAGACGGCAGGGCAAGATGGTTTTCATCCGTTCCTCGGTCCGACAAAATCAAAATATTGGCTTTGTCATAGTAGGCTTTGTCCACTTCGATAAATAAATGCTCCAGCGCCTCTTTGATGGGGGTGTTTTTGAAAAACACGGTTGATACGCAGGCAACATGGAAGCCGGGGCGGTTCATGTGTTTGATTTTTAAAAGATCAAGGTCGGTTAAAATGGGGTTGTTGATTTTTAATACATTGCAGTTTTCCGCGCACGGCGTAAACAAATTGCCTGTTTTACCCACATAAACCGTGGTGGAGGTGACAATTTTTTCTTTGCCGGAGTCGATGGGCGGGTTTGTCACCTGTGCAAACATCTGCTTGAAAAAGCCGAATAAGGGCTGATAATGCTCCGACAGGGCGGCAATGGGCGTATCAATTCCCATCGCCCCGATGGCTTCGCTTCCGTTGAGCGCCATGGCGTGAACGGTGTCACGATAATCTTCATAGGTATACCCGAACACAGTTTGCAGGCGTGCACGCTCCTCGGTGTCGATTTTAGGAATAAGCTCGTTCGGAATTTTTAAATCCTTGAGCTCGACAAGATTGCGGCTGAGCCATTCGCCGTAAGGATGTGCCAACGCATAACGCTCTTTGATTTCTTCGTCGGAAAGCACCTTGCCCGCGTGCAAATCCACAAGCAGCATTTTGCCCGGATACAAACGGTCTTTTTTGAGAATCGTTTCCTCGGGAATATTCAAAACACCGACTTCCGAGGACAAAATCAAACGTCCATCTTTTGTGATATAATAGCGCGAAGGACGCAGGCCGTTGCGGTCGAGCACCGCGCCCATGCAGTCGCCGTCGGAAAATAAAATAGAAGCAGGGCCGTCCCAAGGTTCCATCATGGTGGCATAATACTGGTAAAAATCGCGCTGCTCGTCCGAAAGGGCGGCGTTGTGCGCCCACGGTTCGGGAATGGCGATGCTGACGGCCAGCGGAAGTTCAATACCGTTCATCATCAAAAATTCCAGTGTGTTGTCCAGCATGGCGGAATCGGAACCGCTGCGGTCAATCACCGGGAAAATACGGTGCAGGTCCTCTGCCGAAAGTGCGCCCCCGTGCAGCGCTTCCTCGCGTGCCAGCATTTTGTCGGCGTTGCCTTTGATAGTGTTGATTTCGCCGTTATGCACCATCAAACGGTTGGGGTGCGCGCGGTGCCAGCTGGGTACGGTGTTGGTGGAAAAGCGCGAGTGAACAAGCGCCAGTGCCGAGCAAAATTCCTTGTTTTGCAAGTCGGTGTAAAAAAGGCGCAGCTGTGTGACAAGGAACATGCCTTTGTAGACAATGGTGCGGCAGGAAAGCGAAGGCACATAGACCTCCTCGGCGCTTTGCTCAAAAATGCGGCGCACGAGATAAAGCCGACGGTCAAAGTCTAAATCGGTGACAGCCTCTTTCGGACGTTTGACAAAGCACTGCATGATGCACGGCATGGCATCGAGCGCTTTTTGGCTGAGCATTTCTTTCGCGCAGGGAACTTCACGCCAGCCAAGGCAGGAAAGCCCTTCTTTTTGGGCAACTGTTTCAAACATTTTTTTGGCACGGCTGAGCTTGAGCTCCTCCTTTGGCAAAAAGAACATGCCCACGCCGTACTGCCGCGCTGCGCCCAGCGAAAAGCCCAGCGCTTCACATTCTTTTGCAAAAAAGCTGTGGGGAATCTGCGTCAGAATCCCAACGCCGTCGCCCGTGGTTCCCTCTGCATCGCGCCCGGCACGGTGGGCGAGTGTTTCCACAATTTTTAGAGCATCGTCAACGACGGCATGGGTTTGCGCGCCGTTTACATTCACCACCGCGCCGATGCCGCAGTTGTCGTGCTCAAACGACGGGTGGTACAAGGTGTTTTGCTGTTTCATCTTCCCATCCCCCTTAAAGTTCCTGTTCGGAAAAACAAAAAGACGCCAAAAGAAGCCTGCCGCAAAACGACAGTTTTCTTTTGACGCCTTTGTCAAAAATATTTTTAGGGGCTTTCTGAAAAGTCGAAATTTTCCGCTTTTTCTACAAGACGCGGTGTCTGCTGCGTTAAAAATGCTCGCAATCCACAAAGGATTCCTGCGCTTTTTGCCTTGCAACCCCTCACGCCTTACGAAAAATCTGTGCATTTCTTTGTTTTCAGAAACGCCCTGGTTGTGTACATCACTATACGCTATTTTTCGCCGTTTGCAAAGGGCTTTTTGCGAAAATCAGCACAACACACAAATACATTACGCTGCTAAAGGGGTAAATTGTGTCAATGTGACGGCGAGTGCCCTTTTATTACCTTTAAGGCGCTTTGACATAACGGGCAAACTGGAAAAATATGCACGGAAAAAGGGAGTTGACAACCGCAAAAAAAGGAGTATACTACCAAGCAGAAAGCAAAGACGCTTTGAGCTGTAACGGCTCAAGGCGTCTTTTTGCATTTACGGGGTTTACCGTGAGGAAAGGAGCTTTTGTTATGTCGAAAAAAATTCCTGAATTGTACGGAAGTTTGGTGTTTGGTGATCGTGTGATGCGTGAGAAGCTGCCCAAAGAGGTGTATCGCGCACTCAGAAAAACCATCGAGGAAAACCGCCCGCTGGGCTTGGAAGTGGCAAATGCCGTGGCAGTTGCGATGAAAGAATGGGCTGTGGAGCACGGTGCAACACACTATACCCACTGGTTCCAGCCCATGACGGGAAACACCGCCGAGAAGCACGACAGTTTCCTGACGCCGATTGGCCATGGCGAAGTGATTATGGATTTTTCCGGCAAAGAGCTGATTAAGGGCGAGCCGGACGCATCCAGCTTCCCGTCGGGCGGCCTTCGCGCGACCTTTGAGGCCAGAGGATATACCGCTTGGGACCCGACTTCCCCGGCCTTTATCAAGGACGGAACACTTTATATCCCCACGGCATTCTGCTCGTACAGCGGCGAAGCGCTGGACAAAAAGACGCCGCTGCTGCGCTCCATGGAAACGCTGAGCAAAGAAGCGGTGAAGGTGCTGCATCTGCTGGGAAGTACAGACGTAAAAAGCGTTTTGACCACCATTGGCCCGGAACAGGAATATTTTTTGGTGGATAAAGACCTGTATGCAAAACGCCGGGATTTGGTGTTCACCGGACGCACGCTTTTGGGCGCGATGGCCCCGAAAGGCCAAGAGATGGAAGACCATTATTTCGGCACGCTGAAATCGCGCGTTTCGGCATACATGCATGAGCTGGACGAAGAACTTTGGAAGCTGGGTGTTCCCGCCAAAACAAAGCACAACGAGGTTGCGCCTGCCCAGCATGAGCTGGCTCCCGTGTTCGACACCGCCAATATTGCCGTTGACCACAACCAGCTCACCATGGAAATGATGAAGAAGGTGGCCGACCGCCATGGGCTTGTGTGCCTGCTGCATGAAAAACCGTTTGAGGGCATCAACGGCAGCGGCAAACACAACAACTGGTCGATGATTACCAACACCGGAACAAATCTGTTGTACCCCGGTTCGACCCCGCGCGAAAACATCCAGTTTTTGGTATTCCTTGTTGCTGTCATCAAAGCGGTAGACGACTACGCAGACTTGCTGCGCGTGTCGGTTGCCAGCGCCGGAAATGACCACCGCTTGGGTGCAAACGAAGCGCCGCCTGCCATTGTGTCAATCTTCCTCGGCGATGAGCTGACAGAAGTGCTCGACTCCATTGAAAACGGCACGTTTCTTGCCAAAAGGGAAGCAGTGCCCATGGAAATCGGCGCAGCAGTAATTCCGCGCTTTTTCAAAGACACCACAGACCGCAACCGCACATCGCCCTTTGCCTTCACCGGAAATAAATTTGAGTTCCGCATGCTCGGCTCGGAAATTTCCGTTTCCGGCCCGAATATCGTACTCAACACCGCCGTGGCGCAGGTGCTGCGCGGTTTTTACGAGGAGCTGAAAGATACGAGTGAAAGCGAGCGCAGCGAGGCGGTATACGACCTTTTGAAACGCACGGTAACACAGCATAAACGCGTTATCTTTAACGGCAACGGCTACACGGATGAGTGGGTGGAAGAAGCGGAGAAGCGCGGCCTTTATAACCTCAAGGCAACGCCCGACGCGCTGCCGCACTTTATCGACGAGAAAAACGTGAAGCTCTTCACCGACCATCATATCTTTACCAGAGAAGAAATGGTTTCGCGCTATGTCATTCTGCTGGAGGGTTACAGCAAAACACTGCACGTTGAAGCAAAAGCCATGCTCTCGATGCTGCATCACGACTTTTTGCCCGCCGCAGAGCGTTACATCGCCCAGCTGGTTTCTGTCATTCAAGGCAAAACCGGCGTTGACCCTGCACTGACCAGCACTGCAGAGCGCAAGCGCCTGACGAAAATCAACGAGTTGGTGCAAGCCGTTTATGAGGGAGCAGATGTGCTTGCTGAACATCTCGAAAAGGCAGAGGGTATCTCTGACCCGCTGGAGCAGGCGAAGTACTATCAGCAGGTGATTTTGCAGGATATGCAAGATATCCGCACCCCGGCGGACGAAGCTGAGGGCTATCTGCCGCAGGAGCTTTTACCGTATCCGAACTATGAAGCACTGCTGTTCTCGGTTTAAAACAGCGCCCAGCCCGGCCGAACAATGATTTGCTTGTTTTTTGAAAAATAGAATTGACATTTTGTGTCAAAACGACTATAATAACTTCCATTGAAGAACAATGGGGTTCATCAAGTGCCGGTGACGTGCCGGTGTTTGGTGAACCCCTTTTTTAATGAAATACGGAGGGGTTTTCGTGAAAAGCAAGCATGTGTTTGTAACGGGCGGCGTGGTATCTGGTTTAGGAAAGGGCATCAGTGCGGCAAGCCTTGGGCGGCTGCTCAAGCAGCGCGGGCTGAAAGTTGCCGCTCAAAAATTAGACCCTTATATGAACGTTGACCCGGGCACGATGAGCCCTTACCAGCACGGGGAAGTGTTTGTAACAGACGACGGCGCGGAAACCGACCTCGATTTGGGCCACTATGAGCGCTTTATCGACGAAGATTTAAACAAAATGTCTAATCTCACGAGCGGGCGCGTGTATTGGAATGTACTTCATAAAGAGCGCCGCGGCGAGTATCTCGGCGGCACGGTGCAGATTATTCCCCATGTCACGCGCGAGATTAAAAAATATGTGCTCGGCATTGCAGAGTATACAAACGCCGATGTGGTGATTACGGAAATCGGCGGTACCATTGGTGATATTGAAAGTCAGCCGTTTTTGGAGGCCATCCGTCAGGTGAGCCGTGAGGTGGGCCGCGAAAATTGCATGTTTTTGCATGTGGTGCTGGTGCCATACTTGAAGTGCAGCGGCGAGCATAAAACCAAGCCTGCCCAGCACTCCGTGCATGAGCTGCAAAGCATGGGCATTATGCCGGATGTCATTATTGCGCGCTGCGACGAACCGTTAGAAGACGGCATTTTGCAGAAAATTGCCGCTTTCTGCAATGTAGACGAAGACTGCGTCATTGAAAACCGCACGCTGGATAATCTCTATGAAGCGCCGCTCATGCTTCATCGCGCAAAGCTGGATGACATTGTGTGCCGCCGTTTTGGCTGGCAGGAAACAAAGCCCGATTTAACTGAGTGGGAAGCACTGTGCAAGCAGGTGGATTCTCTTTCTGAAACGGTGGAAATTGCCATTGTGGGCAAATATGTGGAGCTGCACGATGCGTATCTCTCCGTAGTGGAAGCCCTGCGCCATGCCGGTTATCAAAACGGCAAAAAAGTGCATTTGCATTGGGTGGATGCCGAGGGCCTGACACCGGACAATGTGAAAGAGCAATTAAAGGATGTGCAGGGAATTCTGGTGCCGGGCGGCTTTGGTGAGCGCGGCATTGAAGGGATGGTCACTGCGGCGCAATACGCGCGTGAAAACCGCGTGCCGTATTTCGGTATTTGCCTTGGCATGCAGATTGCCGTCATTGAAGCGGCGCGCCATTTGTGCGGCTGGCAGGACGCGAATTCCTCCGAATTTGCGCCGGACAGCGCCCACCGTGTCATTGACTGGATGCCCGACCAAAACGCCGACGCACCCAAAGGCGGTACGATGCGTTTGGGCGCATACCCGTGTGTATTGGCTCAAAACAGCCGCATGCATGAGATTTATGAAGCAAGTGAAATTCAAGAACGCCACCGTCACCGCTATGAGGTGAGCAATACGTTCCGCGAAGAATTGCAAAAAGCGGGGCTTGTGTTGAGCGGTACTTCGCCGGATGGTCGCTTGGTGGAAGCGGTGGAGTATGCCGACCATCCGTTCTTTGTGGCCGTGCAGTACCATCCTGAGTTTAAAAGCCGCCCCAACAAAGCACACCCGATTTTCCGTGCATTTGTGAAAGCGGCGGGCGAGATTTGACGAGGTTTATAAAATATAAGGGGGAATGAAGATGCCGCAGCTTACAAAATTGATGGAAATGATTGAAGATCATGACGTGAAGTTTATTCGGCTGGTGTTCTGTGATATTTTCGGTATTCCGAAAAATATTGCCATTATGGCAGACCGTTTGCCGCAGGCGGTGGAAAAGGGCATTTCCTTTGATGCTTCTGCCATTTCCGGCTTTTCCAATGTAGAGGAATCGGATTTGTTTCTCTTTCCCGACTTGTCCACGTTTGCACTTTTGCCGTGGCGTCCGTCGGAAGGGTGCGTAGCGCGTTTATTCTGTCATATCCGTTACCCGGACGGTCGCCCGTTTGAAGGCGACGGACGCTATTTGCTGCAAGCCGCGCAGGAAAAGGCGCAGGCCGACGGTTACGGTTTTTTGGTGGGGCCGGAGTGCGAATTTTATCTTTTTGAAACCGATGAAAAGGGAGCGCCCACTTTAACCCCGTTTGACAAAGCGGGGTATTTGGACGTAGCGCCGATGGATAAAGGCGAAAATGTGCGCCGCGATATTTGCCTGACGCTGGAAGAAATGGGCGTACATCCTGAGCGAAGCCACCATGAGCACGGGCCTGGACAAAACGAAATTGATATCCGATGTGCATCGCCCATGCGCGCTGTGGATGATTTTATTACGCTGCACACCGTAGTAAAGGCGGTTTCGGAACAAAACGGTCTGTTTGCTTCGTTTTTGCCCAAACCCTTGCCGGACGAGAGCGGAAACGGTCTGCATATTAACCTGTCGCTTTTAAAAAGCGGTGAAAATCTGTTTGCAAAGTTTGATACTGATGCAGACGCCCGTGCATTTCTGGCGGGAATTTTGCGGCGCATTGTAGAGATTACCGTGTTTGCCAATCCGCTGCCCGGTTCCTATTTGCGGTTTGGCAAGTGTGAAGCGCCGTGCGTGGTAAACTGGTCGAAGCAAAACCGCTCCACACTGGTTCGCGTTCCGGCTGCAACCGGAAGCGATGCGCGCATGGAACTGCGCAGCCCCGATCCGTCGTGTAATTTGTATCTTTTGACCGCACTGCTGCTGCACGCCGGTATGGAAGGCGTTGCCGAGGGTTTAACGCTGTGTGAGGCTTTTGACGGAAATGTTTATGTAAACGACGTTGCGGGCTTTGAAGCGCTGCCCGACAGCCTGCAAAGCGCCGTGGAGCTTGCTAAAAACAGCGCGTTTTTAAAGCGCGTTTTGCCGGAAAAGCTGCTTTGCAATTATTTGCGCGATAAAGAGCGCGAGGCTGCGGATTTTACGGCAAGCAAAGACCCTCATGCTTATGAAATGGCGCGTTACTTTGAACGGATATAAGGGGAAAGTCATCAAGTTTTTTAAAAAAACGTTTTGATGCAGAGGAGGGGAGCAACGGTGCTTTCCGTTTTGATTGTGGGACAAACGCAGCATCAAGAGTCGCTCAAGGCGCTGTTTGCCGCCAATATCAGCCGCGTCAGCTGTTGTCAAACGGCAGGGGAGGCGCGGCGGCTGATGAGCCGCACCGAGTTTGACTGCGTTGTCATCAACGCGCCGCTCACGGATGAATTCGGCAGGGATTTAGCACTGAAAGCCATTGACCTCGGTGCGGAGGCGATTTTATTGTGCCGCGCCAATCAGCGCGACCAGCTTGCCGCAGGCTTGGAGCAGTACGGTGTTTTTGTGCTGGTAAAACCGCTTGCCCGTCAACTGGCCGCCTTTTCCATGGGGCTGATTCGCACCAGCCGCTACCGCATGAAAGCCTTGCGCGAAGAAAATAAACGCATGAAAAAACGCCTGGAGGAAGCAAGGGTGCTGACACAGGCAAAGTGCTGTTTGGCGCGGTATCAACAGCTCAGTGAGGAGCAGGCCCACCGCCTGATTGAAAAACGGGCGATGGACGAGCGAATCTCCATCAAAGAAGTGGCACAGAAAATTGTCGCCGGTTTTGAGGAATAAATTAATGAAATAAAAAACAGGCAAAGGCGCCTGCACACAAAGTTTTTTGTGCCGCAATGTCTTTGCCTGTTTTTTTGCGCCGAAAAGCGTTTGCGGCGTGAGATTAAAGGAGGAACAAATATGAACCAGTTACCCCGTTGGATGCCCATTGATTATGAAAAATACCGCAAAGATTTGCCCGAACAAGAGCGTGAGGCGTTTTACGGCCTGCCAAGAGAGGTGCGCTTTTGCAAAGAGTGTGTCATGAGCAACCAAAAGCCCAACAGCTGCTATGAGTTTGAGCACACCATCCATTCCAAAAAGAAAACGATGGTCATTCAAGAGGACGGCGTTTGTGACGCTTGTCATGCCTGCCATAATAAAGTGGATCAAATTGACTGGAAAGCGCGTGAGGAGCAGCTGCGCGAGCTGTGCGACCGCTACCGGAAAACCGACGGCAGTTATGACTGCCTTGTACCGGGCAGCGGCGGAAAAGACAGCTTTTATGCTGCCCATTTGCTGAAATATAAATATGGAATGCACCCGCTCACCGTCACATGGGCGCCGCACATCTACACCAGCTGGGGCTTTCAAAATTTCGAGGCGTGGATTCATGCCGGTTTTGACAATTACCTGTGTACCCCAAACGGCATTACCCACCGCTTGCTCACACGCCTTGCCACGGAAAACCTGTTTCACCCGTTCCAGCCATTTATTTTAGGACAAAAGCAGCTTGCGCCGAAAATGGCGGCAAAGTTTGGCATCCCACTGGTGTTTTACGGCGAGAACGAAGCAGAGTTCGGCAACCCCATTGCTGATAATGACAGCGCGCTGCGGGACGAGCGCTTTTTCGCCACCAATGATATGGATCACATCTATCTTGGCGGCGTATCCCTGCGCCAGTTAGAGGAGGATTTCGGAGTGGATAAGGCCGATTTATCCATTTATCTTCCCTGCGAAACAAGCGACGTGAAGAAAAACGGCATTGAAGTGCATTACATGGGCTACTATGAAAAATGGCACCCGCAAGGAGCGTATTATTACAGCGTGGAACACGGCGGCTTTATTCCCAGCCCGGAGCGCACGGCAGGCACTTATTCAAAGTACAATTCTATTGATGACAAGGTGGATGACTTTTTCTATTACACTACCTATATTAAATACGGCATTGGCCGCTGCACCTACGATGCCGCCCAGGAAATTCGCAATAATGAAATTGACTTGGACGAAGCAAAGCTGCTGTGCAAAAAATTTGACGGCGAATTTCCGATGCGTTTTGCGCAGGAATTTTTTGATTATATTTCCGTTGATGACAAAAAATTCGGCAAAGCGTCCGCCTGCTTTGAACAGCCGCGCATGGATATGGAGTACTTTATGCACTTGGCCGACCGCTTCCGTTCGCCTCATATTTGGCAGTACGACAACGGCGTTTGGAGCCTTCGCCATACGCCTTACGAGGGCGACAGCCTTTGCGGATGGGGTGCTGTGAACGGAGGCGAGCAAAAATGAGCCATAAAATTCGGCTGATTGCGCGCTTAGACGTGAAAGGCAAAAATTTAGTCAAAGGCATTCAGTATGAGGGCTTGCGCAAATTGGGCGACCCGCACGACTTTGCCAAACGCTACTATGAACAGGGGATTGACGAGCTTTTGTATCTCGACACGGTGGCAAGCCTTTACGGGCGCAACAATCTGAGCGATATTTTGCAAAAAACGACACAGGACATTTTTATTCCCATCACGGCAGGCGGCGGCCTGCGCAGTGTGGAAGATGTGGGCTTGGTGCTGAAAATGGGCGCAGACAAAGCGGCTGTCAACACTGCGGCACTGCACCGCCCGGAGTTAATCTCTGAGCTGGCCAAAGCATACGGAAGCCAATGTGTAGTGCTGAGTGTACAGGCAAAGCGATGGGAGAGCGGCTGGGAAGCCTATTTTGACAACGGCCGCGAGCGCTCCGGCAAGGATGCGCTGGAATGGATTCGTCAGGCGGAGCGCTGGGGAGCAGGGGAGGTGCTCATCACCTCCGTAGATGCAGAAGGGCGGCAAAAAGGTATGGATCAAGAGCTCATTGCCGCCGTTCGCGAAGCGACGGAACTGCCCGTTATTGCCGCAGGCGGCGTATCGTGCGCCGAGGATATTGTCAAAGCGGCAAACGAAGGCGCGGACGCGGTGAGTGTGGCCAGCATTCTGCATTATGACAAAACAAATGTTCCGGCCCTCAAGCAGGAAATTTTGAAAGCCGGGGTGGAGGTGAGAGCATGAAAGCGCAAGTGACAATGATTGACTATGGGCGCAGCAATTTGCTCAGTGTGCAGCGCGCCTTGGAACACTGCGGCGCAACCGTCGTGTATGCCCACAATGAAAAAGAGGTTTTGCAGGCCGATGCACTGGTTTTGCCGGGCGTCGGAGCTTTTGATGACGGAATGCGCCTTTTGCGCGAAAGCGGCATGGCGCAGGCCATTTGCGAAAAAGCCCAAAAGGGCACACCGCTTTTCGGCATTTGCCTTGGGCTGCAAATGCTGTTTGAGCACAGCGCCGAGGGCGGCAAGGAGGATGGCCTTGGGCTTTTAGAGGGGACTGTGGTGCCTTTGTCCAAATACGCAGCAGATGGTGCGCCGGTGCGTGTGCCCAGCATTGGCTGGCGAGCACTGAATGTTCAAAAAACAGCGTCGCCGGAGTGGTTTGTACAAGCGACACAATCCACCCCGGCGACACCGGAATATTATTTTGTTCACAGCTATCATGCAAAGCCAAAGCACAAGGCTGACATCGCCGCATACTACACCTACGGTGGACTCGAAATTTGCGCAGCCGTTGCAAAAGAGAATCTCTTTGCCACACAGTTTCACCCGGAAAAAAGCGGCGCGGCAGGCTTATGGCTGCTGCAAAAATTCTGCGACAGTCTGTAACGTGCGTTTAGCTGTTGTCGTGCCCGGCAAGGTCAGCCAAAAGCGAAATACAGCCATCAATGCCCAAGGTAGCGGAGTTCAGGCAAACATCGTAAGTGTCCGCCGAGCCCCAGCTTAAATCGGTAAAGAAGCCGTAATAGCTTGCGCGGCGTTTATCGGTCTTTTTAATCAGCGAAAGCGCGGCCTTTTCATCCAGATCATACAAGCGGCAAATGCGCTCTACGCGCTGTTCCAGCGGCGCATGGATAAATACACGCAGAATGTCGTCGCGTCCGCGCAGAATATAGTCGGCGCAGCGGCCGATGATAACACAGCTTTCCCGCTGAGCCAGCTTGCGGATGGTATCGCTTTGGAACAAAAACAGCTTGTCATTGGTGAGATAGTCTTGGTAGCCTGTTAAGAAAGCGCCCTGTCCCTGTGCGCCCACCGACAAAGAGTAGAGTAAGCTGTTGATGGGCTTTTCGTCGGCCTTTTCAAACAGCTCGGGCATGATGCCGCTCTCTTTGGCGGCAATTTTCAAAAGCTCTTTATCGTAATAGCCAAAGGAAAGCTTTTTCGCCAGCTTTTCTCCAATTTCACGCCCGCCGCTTCCAAATTGACGGCCAATGCAAATCACACGAATTTTTTTCATAAAGGACACCTCCCAACCGTTTGAGCGTGCGGCTAAGCCGCACGCAAACGTGCCCCGGCTTAAAAACATTCGCCCGGGAGCTTACTTTTATTATAACAGACATTTTAACAAAAGGAGAACCAAAAAAACGCCCCTGCCTTTGTGCGATTCGCCAAAGGCAGGGGCGTGTGTGCTTTTTTAAATTTCCGATTGGAACAAACGCGGTGCGGCTTTGACCAGCAAAACAGCGGCCAGCGCAGTGAGAATGGCCTCCGGCAGCATGTAAGTGCCGTTATAAATCAGGCTGTACACCCAAACATTCAAGCCCTCGGCCCACTCGTAAGAGCTTTGGTAGCTGCCCCACAGCAGCGCGCCGGACAAAAAGCTGCACAAAAAGCGCAGCGCACAGGCCCAAATGGTGCCGCAGGCAACGCCCACCGTCTGGTTAGAAAAGCGCTTTGCAACAAGGTCGGCGGTGCCGAGCAGCGTAAAGGCCAGCACATAATCGAGCAAAACAACACCGACATAAGCCAAAACCGTGTTGGCGGGCGGCGGATAAAAGCCCATCATCATTTGCAAAAGGCTGTTGATAAAGCCCGTGAAAAGGCCCCATTTGACGCCGTGACGAAAGGAAATCAAGATAAACGGCAGCATGGAAAGCAGTGTGACGGAGCCGCCGAAGGGCATGTCAAACAGCTTGATTTGCGCCAAGATGGTGCCGAGGGCAACCATTAAGGCGCACTCAATCAATGTGCGCAAACGGGTGTGTGTTGTGGTCATGAACAATCGCTTCTTTCCTTTGGTGTAACATAAAAAACAAAAACGGGTGCGCCTTATGCACAAAAACACAAAGGCACACCCGTCTGGTGTTCATCATCCCTAAACTCCCTACGTCGGCATTACCCGAATCAGGTTCAAGGTGACACAAAGCTGCAATTCGCTTTGTTCTCAGCCGGGAATGGCTCCCAGCGCCCCTGTTTTTATGTCCATGAAAATTATACCGCTTTTTTTCCGCTTGTCAAGACAAAAAATCTGCTGATTCGCACAAGGGAGCTTTACGCATCGCCTTTGGGCAGCGTTTTTTTGCCGGTGCGGCAAATGTCCTGCAAACAGCATTGGTCGCAGTGTGCTTTGCGTGCCGTGCATACAACGCGGCCATGCAGCACACAGCGGTGGCAATAATCGTTCGATTCCTCGGGAGGCAGTACACGCACCAGCTCCTTTTCTACCTTCACGGGGTCGGTGCAGTTCACCACAAAGCCAAGGCGGTTTGCCATGCGGATGCAGTGCGTGTCGGCAACGACGGCGGGCAAGCCGAAGATGTCGCCGCGAATTAAGTTGGCACTTTTGCGGCCAATGCCGGGCAAGCGCAAAAGCTCGTCCATTTCCTTCGGCACCTGTCCGCCGAATTCGTTTATCAGCATGTTGCACATGCCGTCAATGTCACGCGCTTTGCTTGCCCCAAGGCCGCAGGGCTTGACAATTGCTTCAATGGCGGGAACGCCCGCGCCGGCAAGTGCCTCCAAGGTAGGGTAGCGGCCAAACAGCTCAGCAGTGACGATGTTCACGCGTGCGTCGGTGCACTGTGCCGACAAACGCACGCTGACAAGCAGCTGCCAGGCGTTTTCATATTCCAGCGAGCACTCCGCCAAGGGATATGCCTTCTTTAACCGTTCTACAATTTCTCTTGCGTCCGCTTTGGTGCGCATGGGTTATCCTCCTATTTAAAACAGAAAATGAAACGCGCACGCAGTGTGAAATATCGGCAAAAAGCCGGAAATGTCCTTAATGCGCGTACAAAATATACTTTTTTGATATAATAACATAAAAAGGGCTTGCTTACAAGGGCGCTTTGATGTATACTGTGAAAAATATCAAGCAGTGCTTGTCCGTTTTGCTGTCGGAAAGCCCAAAGGGGTGGGTGCTTTCGCAAAAGAACGCGGCGGGGATGTGCTTGGTAAAATAAAACATATAGGGGGAGAAAAAATGTATCAAGACATGCCGGATTTGATTGGATTTGTGGGAAAGTATGATGCCGAGTTAGGGGCAGCAATGCAGTCTGAATTGGAGCGTCAGCGAAAAAACATTGAGCTGATTGCCTCGGAGAACATTGTATCTCCGGCTGTGCTGGCGGCAATGGGAACCGTGCTGACGAACAAGTACGCCGAGGGTTATCCCGGCCACCGCTATTACGGCGGCTGCGCTTGTGTTGACCGTGTGGAGGAATTGGCGCGTGAGCGCGCTTGCCGCCTGTTTGGCGCAGAGCACGCCAATGTGCAGCCGCACTCCGGCGCACAGGCGAACCTTGCCGTTTACTTTGCGCTTTTGGAAGTGGGCGACACTGTGCTCGGTATGGATTTGTCGAACGGCGGCCACTTAACACACGGCAGCCCGGTGAACATGAGCGGTAAAAACTATAACTTCATTCCTTACGGAGTGGATGACAACGGCTATCTCGACTATGCCGACTTGGAGAAAAAGGCAAAAGAGCACCGCCCCAAGATGATTGTAGCAGGTGCTTCGGCCTATCCGCGCGCGATTGATTTTGAGCGCATCGGTGCAATTGCGAAAGAGGTGGGTGCGCTGTTTATGGTCGATATGGCGCACATTGCCGGTTTGGTGGCGGCAGGCCAGCACCAGAGCCCGGTGCCTTATGCCGATGTTGTTACCACCACCACGCACAAAACGCTGCGCGGCCCGCGCGGCGGCATGATCCTTTGCAAAGAAAAGTATGCAAAGGCGATTGATAAGGCTATTTTCCCCGGTACGCAGGGCGGCCCGCTGGAGCATATCATTGCCGCAAAGGCGGTTTGCTTTGGCGAAGCACTCAAACCCGAGTTTACCCAGTATCAAAAACAGGTTGTCGCCAACGCCGCGGCACTGGCTGCGGCACTGACGGCGCGCGGTGTAAAGCTGGTGTCGGGCGGCACGGATAACCACCTGATGAACATTGACCTGCGCGGCACTGATGTAACAGGCAAGGAGCTGGAGCGCCGTTTGGATGAAGTCTTTATTACGGCCAACAAAAACACCGTTCCGAATGACCCGGCTTCGCCGTTTGTCACCTCCGGTCTGCGTGTGGGTACGCCTGCTGTAACCACCCGCGGCATGAAAGAGCCGGAAATGGAAATCATTGCCGGATGCATCGCTGACTGCATCTTTGATTTTGAAGAAAAAAAGGCAGACATTGCACAGCGCGCCGAGGCGTTGACAGCGCGTTTTCCGCTTTACGAGTAAGGTCTTTCGTCAAACGTTCCAGCGCAAAAAGAAAATTTTTGCCATGTTGCAAAAACAACAGAATTTTTGAAAGGTCTGTGCTATACTGAACACAAGTCAAATCACATATTCAATGTGATATTTTCAAAAAAACCAAAAGGAGCGTGTTTTTATCATGCGTTATGTATGCAATGTATGCGGATATGTCTACGACGAAACCACCGGTGATCCCGATGCGGGTATCGCAGCAGGCACCAAATGGGCGGATGTTCCCGCTGACTGGACTTGCCCGCTGTGCGGCGTCGGCAAAGACGACTTCAGCGAAGAATAAGCATTGATAAAAAAGAGCGCGTCGCAAAGTGTTTGCGGCGCGCTCTTTGGCTTTTGAAAGAAAACGCCGCTTAATGCAAAAAAGAAGTCAGGCCGCAAGGGGAAAAAGGCTTGGAAAAGGGGGCTAGCCCTCTTTTCCATTTGAAATAGGGATAAAGTTTGTGAAAAAAGCGAAGCTTTTTATGCAAACTGAAACGCGTCGCAAGGTGTTTGCGGCGCGCTCTTTTTGCATCAAGAAAATTTAAATCTTTGGCAAAAAGATGAGGATGTACTTTTCTCTTTTTTTATAGTATAATAAGATAGTATTTTTAGGACTTTTTGTGGCCTGCGTCGGCATAGAAAAGCTTTTGGTTTTGCAGCTGCCGGCTTTTCGTGTGAGCGGCTCAAAATACATCATCGACGGAACGTGAAAGTGGGGAAAGAGGATGGCATACGTTGAATGTAAAGTAAAAAGTAAATTGCTTCAAACGCAAGTGGGAGTGAAGATGTACTTTCCAAGCGACCAGCCCGCCGACGAGGCAAGCCGTCCGCGTGCGGTGCTGACGCTTTTGCATGGATATGGCGGGTGCGGGCAGGATTGGTTTGAGCAAACGAGCGCCGCGCGCTATGCAGGGGACAACGGCCTTGTGCTCATCGCGCCCGACTGCGGAAATTCCTTTTACCACAACATGATGTACGGCGGCGCGTACCGCACATTTTTAATTGAAGAATTGCCTGTGCTGTTAAATTCCATGTTCCGCTTGCCCAAAGGCAGAAGCCGCAATTTTATTGCAGGGCTTTCGATGGGCGGTTACGGCGCTTTGTACCTCGGTATGTCGCGTCCGGATATTTACGGCGCATGTGCCAGCTTTTCCGGTGCGGTTGATCTCAATATGATGCTGCGTTCTGATGATATCACGGGATTGAGAGAAACATTTGGCCCGGTGTTCGGCGAAACGCTTGCGCTTCCGCGCACCAGCGACTTACATGAAATAGCGAAGAAAGTGGCGGTTCTGCCGCCGGAAAAACAGCCGCGTATTTTAATGACAAACGGCTTGCAGGATATCGAGCCGTATCAGATTGTGGCGCAGAACGACGCGCTTCATCAAACAATGCGCCGCGTGCGCATGGCGCATTACCGCCGTTTGCAATGGAACGGTGTGCACGAATGGAATTTCTGGGACCGCAGTCTTGTATATGCCATTGATTATTTCTTGAATAACGGCTATGCCGCGCAGAAACTGGGCGATTGGCGCAGTGCCGCTGTTTCCAACTATTAACGGCGGGGCCAAAAACGGCGCGGGATGAAAAAGCGTTTTTTATTCCGCAGAACATAAAAAGGAGGGAAAGACATGCAGCCTTTGGCAGACCGTCTGCGTCCGCAAAGTTTGGACGAGGTGTGCGGCCAGCGCCATCTTTTGGGCGAAAATTGTGTGTTTCGGCGCGCGATTGAAGCGGGAACCGTGCCCAATATGATTTTTTACGGGCCCCCGGGCGTTGGTAAAACCACTGTGGCGCGCCTGATTGCCAAAACCAGCGGCATGAGCCTGCACATGCTTAACGGCACGAGTGCAGGCACTTCCGACATTAAACAGGTGCTTTCGAGCGTGGGAACATTCGGTGCGCATAACGGGGTGCTGTTGTACCTGGACGAGATTCAATATCTCAACAAAAAGCAGCAGCAAAGCCTGTTGGAATGTTTGGAAGACGGCACGGTGACGCTGATTGCCTCCACAACTGAAAATCCTTCCTTTTACATTTACAGTGCACTGGTGTCGCGGTGCAGTGTGTTTGAATTTAAGCCGCTTTCCCCGCAAGACGTTGCCGAAGGGATTCGGCGCGCCGTGCGGCGGATTGACGAAACAGAAAAGACGGGCCTTGAGATGACGCCCGAAGCGGTGGAGCGTTTGGCGGTACAATGCGCAGGCGACATGCGCCGCGCTTTAATTGCGCTGGAATTTGCCGCGGCCGGTGCACCCACGGAAAGCGGCAAGCGGCGAATCACGGCCGAAGTGATTGCGCAGACGGCATTCGGTGCACGCTATGATAAAAGCGATGATATGCACTATGACTGCATTTCGGCATTGCAAAAAAGCATTCGCGGCTCTGATCCGGATGCCGCCGTCTATTATTTGGCGCGCATTTTGTCGGGCGGAGATTTGCTCTCCGCGTGCCGCCGCCTGCTGGTGATTGCCGCGGAGGATATCGGCCTTGCTTATCCGCAGGCAATTGTCGTGACAAAAGCGTGTGTCGACAGCGCGCTTCAGCTCGGTTTGCCCGAAGCGCGCCTGCCTTTGGCGCAAGCTGCTGTACTGCTGGCAACGGCGCCGAAAAGCAATTCAGCGTACAGCGCCATCAATGCGGCAATGGAGGATATTGCAAAGGGCAAAGCGGGGGCGATTCCGCGCTGTTTGCAAAACCAGCACTTTGACGGCGAAGATGCCGAGGTCAAAGGACAGAACTACCTCTATCCGCACGACTACCCGCATCACTGGGTCAAACAGCAGTATTTGCCCGATGATATCAAAGACTGCGTTTATTATCATTACGGCGATAATAAAACCGAGCAGGCGGCAAAGGCTTACTGGCAGGCAGTGAAAAAAGATAATTGAGAAAAAAGAAACGCATCCGCGTTTCGCAGTTTAATTTGGGGCAACAGCGCTCAAAAAGGCGCGGCCGCCCTTGGTTTCGCACATAAAAACGGCAGGTGAATCACAATGAAAAAACGCACGTTGCAAGAAGTTTTGGCTGCGCTTACTTTAGAAGAAAAGGCGTCGCTGCTTTCCGGGCGTGATTTTTGGCGCACAAAACCCATCACAAAAAAGGGAGTTCCGTCGATGCGTATGGCAGACGGCCCTCACGGCGTGCGCCGGGAAGCGCCTTGGGCAGAAAAGCAAAACGGCGGGCGCAGCCTGCCGGCAACCTGCTTTCCTACGGAATCGGCACTGGCTTGCTCTTGGGACGCGGCGCTTTGCCGCCGCGTAGGACAAGCGCTGGCGCAAGAGTGTGTGGAACAAGGGGTGCAGGTGCTCTTAGGCCCGGGCGTCAATATTAAGCGCAGTCCGCTGTGCGGCCGTAATTTTGAGTATTTCAGTGAAGACCCCTTGCTGGCCGGAAAGCTGGCGGCTTCTTACATTCGCGGAGTCGAAGGCTGCGGCGTCGGCACTTCCCTGAAGCATTTCGCTTTGAATAATCAAGAAAACTATCGGATGCGCGTTTCCGCCGAGGTGGATGAGCGTACTTTGCGCGAGCTGTATTTAAAACCGTTTGAAATTGCGGTGAAAGAGGGGCGTCCCGGAACCGTGATGGCAAGCTACAATCGCGTAAACGGGACACACGCCACGGAGCATCCTGTTTTGCTCAAAAAGATTCTGCGTGAAGAGTGGGGGTTTGATGGGCTTGTCATGTCCGACTGGGGTGCGCTCAATGACCGCGTGAAGGCAGTGCGTGCCGGGCTGGATTTGGAAATGCCCTCTTCCGGCGGTGAAACCGACCGCATGATTGTACAGGCGGTGCGTCAAGGCCGCTTGCGTGAGGATGAAGTAGACCGCTGCTGCATGCGGGTACTGCGCATGGTATTTCGCTATTTGCAGGCAAAACACCCGAACAAACATTTTTCTAAGCAGCAGAGAAAAGAACTGGCGAAGCAGGCGGCACTCGAAAGCGCGGTTTTGATGAAAAATGACGGGCTTTTGCCTTTGCAGGAAAAAGATAATATTGCGGTGATCGGTGCACTGGCAGATCAAATGCGCTTTCAGGGTGCAGGCTCCAGCTTAGTGAATGCCCAAGGGGTGAGCCTGCTTGCGGCAATGCGTCAAAACGGGCGCGCCTACGTCAATGCGGCGGCAGGTTATCATTTAAACGACCCGCGCCCCAGCGATGCACTTGAGCGTCAGGCGCTTGCCTATGCCAAAACGGCGCACACTGTGATTTATGTCATGGGCTTAACAGAAATGTTTGAAAGCGAAGGTTACGATCGCACCCATTTGCGCCTGCCGCAAAATCAAGTTGAACTGCTGGAAAAAGTGGTGAGAGTGAACCCCAATGTTGTAGTGGTGCTCATCGGCGGTGCACCGGTGGAAATGCCTTGGCTTAGTTCAGTTCGCTCCGTGCTCTATGCAGGGCTTGGCGGCGAACAGGTGGGCGCGGCGGTCTATGACTTGCTCTTTGGAAAGGAAAATCCCAGCGGTAAGCTGGCGGAAACATGGCCGCTTTCCCTGAAAGATGTGCCGTGCGCAGAGCATTATCCGATGGGCCCGCGCGCTGTCACCTACAATGAGGGTATCTATGTCGGCTATCGCTATTACGACAAAGCGCAAAAGAATGTGCTGTTTCCCTTCGGATACGGTTTGTCTTATACAAGCTATGAGTATTCTAATTTAGAGTGCGATCTGTTTCCGGAGGAGGGCGGCGTGATGCATGTGCGGTTTGATGTGTGTAACCGCGGGCAGCGGGCAGGCACGGAGATTGCACAGGTCTATCTCGGAAAACGCGGCTCAGCGGTGCATCGTCCGGTGCGCACGCTGGCAGGCTTCGCTCGCGTTGCTTTGGAGCCGGGCGAGAAAAAGCGTGTGTGCATTGAAGTGCCTTGGTCGGAGTTTGCTGTTTGGGAAACGGCAAGCCACTCATTTGCCGTGGAAAACGGCGCGTATGAGGTTTGTGTCGGCGGGGGAAGCCGTGACCTGAGTTTGAAAGAATTTGTGTACCCCGAAGGGCGGCTCTTGGAGGCGGCCGATGCCGAAAGCGCCCATGGGCCTTATGGAACATTTTCTGACAACAGCTTTTCTGATGAAGGGTTTTATGCCGTGCACGGCAGACAGCCGGTTTCCAACGCACCGCTGAAACCGGGCGAATATACCTTAGAAACAACGCTGGGGGAAATGCGTGCTTCACGTGCGGCGCGCAATTTGGAGCGGCTGGCCGTTCAAGTGTCACTGCGCGCCATTCGCTTTTCCACAAACCCCGCTGTCAACCGAAAGGTTTGCAAAACGGCTGTGCGAGATTTGCCGTTTAAAAATTTGGCGTTTAATATGGGCGGGGTGCTGTCTTTTAACCGTCTGGAGCAGATGCTGCGCATGTGCAACCATGAGGCGGGCTGGCAAGATGTCGTTGCGCCAAAAAAACACAGGCGGCGCTGAAAACGGTATTGACATTTTTTTTGTTTTTCGATAAGATAAAAAGGTAATAGGAATCACAGGCCTTGACCGGGCCAGTGGCACCAAGCCCCGCGAAAGAGAGAGGACGCACGGCTGAAACGTCCTTGCGGCAGTGCTGTTGCCACAGCCACCCGTGAGCCTCCGTGCGAGAGCACGGCGCTTCGCAGCGTTAGCGCGGCAAAAGCGGCACATTTTGATGTGCAATTTTGGGTGGTACCACGGAAGCTTCAAAGCCTTCGTCCCGATCGTTCGGGGCGAAGGCTTTTTTTGCGGATAGGCCGATTGTGATGATTTCATTTGCGGCGTTTTGTCAAAACGCCCGTGTAAAAGGAGAATCTGCCGATGAAATGGACAGGATTGAACGAACTGCGTGAAAAGTACCTTTCTTTTTTTGAAAGCAAAGGCCATCTGCGTTTGGACAGCTTTCCGCTGGTTCCGAACAACGACAACAGCCTGCTGTTGATTAACTCCGGCATGGCACCGATGAAAAAGTGGTTTTTGGGTCAGGAAGAGCCGCCGCGCCATCGTGTGACCACCTGCCAAAAGTGCATCCGTACCCCGGATATTGAGCGCGTGGGCATTACGGCGCGTCACGGAACGTTCTTTGAAATGCTCGGAAACTTCAGCTTCCAGGATTATTTCAAAGAAGAGGCCATTCCCTGGGCGTGGGAGTTCTTCACCGAGGTGCTGGAGATTCCGGCCGACCGTCTGTACATCTCCGTTTATCAAGATGACGACGAGGCTTATGACATTTGGACAAAGAAAATCGGTGTTGCCGAGGATCACATGGTGCGCTTCGGAAAAGAGGACAACTTCTGGGAGCACGGCTCCGGTCCGTGCGGCCCGTGCAGTGAGATTTATTTTGACCGCGGGGAAGAGTATGGCTGCCACAAGCCCACTTGCCGTGTTGGCTGCGACTGCGACCGTTTTATGGAAGTGTGGAACCTTGTGTTCAGTCAGTTTGACTCTGACGGCAACGGCCATTATGAGCGCTTGGAGCGTCCCAACATCGATACGGGCATGGGCCTTGAGCGTCTGGCATGTGTGATGCAGAACGTGGACAACATGTTCGAAGTGGACACCGTTCGCAACATCTTAAAGCATGTCGAGCAAATTACCGGAAAAACCTATGGTCAGGATCACCTCACCGATGTTTCCATCCGCGTCATCGGCGACCATATTCGCTCCACTGTCTTCATGGTTTCCGACGGTATTCTGCCTTCTAACGAGGGACGCGGCTATGTACTGCGCCGCTTGCTGCGCCGCGCTGCCCGTCACGGCAGAATGCTCGGCGTAAAACGCCCGTTCCTCGCCGAGCTGTGCGATACTGTGATTAAGGAGAACGGCGGCGCATACCCTGAGCTGGTAGAGCATGCCGATTATATCAAAAAGACCATCAGCGCCGAGGAAGAGCGCTTCTCCCGCACGATTGACGCCGGTTTGTCCATTCTCAATGAATTGGTGGACAATGTGAAAGAGGCCGCACGTGAGGGAAAACGTAAAATCCTGTCCGGTCTTGATGTGTTCAAACTGAACGATACCTTTGGCTTCCCGCTCGATTTGACCAAGGAAATTGCCGCCGAGCACGGCATTGAGGTAGACGAGGAAGGCTTCCGCACCGAGCTGCAAAAGCAGCGCGAAACCGCACGAAAAGACCGTTTGAGCCGCGATATTTCCGGCTGGACTGCCGACTTGTTCGGTGCGCTGGAGGCAGAGCCCACCGAGTTTGTGGGCTATGATGTGACCGAGTGCGAGGGCGAAGTGCTGGCGCTGTCCGACGGCGAGGAGCTGGCACAGGCGGTTGCAACGGACGACGGTGCAAAAGAGGGTGTGCTGGTGGTTTTGAACCGTACCCCGTTTTATGCGGAGTCCGGCGGTCAGGTAGCCGATACCGGTGTGATTACCACGAAGAGCGGCGCACACTTGAAGGTCACCTCCTGCAAGAAAACGCCGAAGGGTTTCTATGTGCACACCTGTGTGTTGGAGGACGGCGTGGTGCAGACGGGCGACAAAGTAACCGCTGTGGTAGACCCTGCCCGCCGCCATGCGATTATGCGCAACCACACGGCTGCACATCTGCTGCAAAAAGCACTGCGTGAAGTGCTGGGCGATCATGTGCATCAGGCCGGTTCTTTTGAGGACGGCGAGCGTGTGCGCTTTGACTTTACGCATTTCAACGCTGTGACCCCGCAGGAACTCGAGCAGGTAGAGCGCATTGTAAACGAAAAGATTTTTGCAGCACTGCCTGTGGAAATTCGCACCATGTCCATTAAAGAAGCCAAAGAAATGGGTGCGATGGCGCTGTTCGGGGAAAAATATGGTGATGTCGTGCGCGTCGTCGACGTTGCAGGCTGGTCGACGGAGCTTTGCGGCGGTACGCATGTAGGCAACACCGCAGAACTTGGCTGTTTTAAAATTCTTTCAGAGGGCGGCGTGGCCGCAGGCATCCGCCGCATTGAGGGTACAACGGGCTATGGCGTTCTGCGTTTGCTGGATGAGAAAACCGAAGTGCTCGGCAAGGTGGCCGGTGCGCTGAAAGTCAGCAGCATGAACGATTTGCCGCAGCGTGCGGCCGCAATGGCTGCCGACTTGAAGGCCGCGCAAAAAGAACTGGATGACTTAAAGCGTCAGGCGGCAAGCCAAAAGGTAGAAGGCCTGTTTGAAAATGCCAAGGAAATCGACGGCGTGAAAATCTTTACGTTGTATTTGACAGGCACACCGACAGACGCCCTGCGTGATTTGTGCGACAAGGCGCGTGACAAAGCACCTGCTTGTGTGACGGCTGTGATTGGTGAGAATGAGGGCAAGACGACGCTGGCGGTTGCCGTGGGCAAAGAGGCACAGGGCAAGGGCCTGATGGCAGGAAAGCTTGTCAAAGAGATTGCAGCAGTCGCCGGAGGCAACGGCGGCGGAAAGCCGGATTTTGCAATGGCCGGCATCAAAGATGTATCCAAGATTGACGATGCGCTGAATGCCGTGGAGGGCATTGTCCGCGCGGCTATGAAATAAAAGGAGGCAAGCGAAAATGGATTGCTTGTTTTGCTCAATTGCAAAGGGTGAAATCCCTTCGAAGTGCATCTATGAGGATGAAAGCGTTTTTGCTTTTCACGATATCGACCCGCAGGCGCCGGTGCACTTTCTTGTGATTCCCAAACAGCATATTGCGTCCCCGGCGGATATCAATGCCGAAAACAGCGGGGTAGTGGGCCATATTTTTGAAGTAATTGCAAAGCTTGCCGCCGAGCAAGGGCTGGAAAACGGCTACCGCGTGGTGACAAACTGCGGAAAAGACGGCGGCCAAAGTGTGGGGCATCTGCATTTTCATGTACTCGGAAAACGCAGCCTTGCCTGGCCTCCGGGCTGATTGCGCTGTTTGCAGCAAAGAACCGAAGCTTGAAAACGATAAACCGCACAAAGGCTGCTTTCCGGCCTTTGTGCGGCCAATGAGAAAAAGGTGACATGATGGGAAAAACATATACTTTGACCGTAGCAGGCGTAACGCGCGAACTGCCGCTGTGCCCTGTCAACGAGAATTTGGACATTGCCGCATTTGTTATGTTCGGCGATGTAGAAATTACGATTGCTTGTGCAAAAGCCCTGCTCGAAAAATGCCCTGATTTTGATATTTTGATTACGGCGGAATCGAAAGGCATTCCCTTGGCATACGAAATGAGCCGCCAGAGCGGCAAGCCTTATGTACTGGCGCGCAAAAGCGCAAAGCTGTATATGAAAGATCCGCTCATGGTGGAAGATCGCTCGATTACTACGCAGGGCGTGCAGAAACTGGTCATTGACCGTGAGGATTTGGGGAAAATGGACGGGAAGCGCGTTCTGATTGTAGATGACGTAATCAGTACGGGCGGCAGCTTGCATGCCATTGAAACTCTCGTGAGCCACAGCAATGGCACCGTAGTAGGCCGCGCGGTCGTGCTTGCGGAAGGCGATGCTTCCAAGCGGACAGATATTCTGTTTTTGGAGGCGCTTCCGCTTTTCTTTAAATAATGCGGAGATTGCTGGCTGCCATCGGATTTTCATTTTTGGCGGTGAACTTTTTTGCCGCATATTGGCCGTCGGCAGCCTATGGACTGTCGGCGGCCGTTTGTGTTGTTGGCGGCTTAGCGGTGATTTTTATTCGCAAGCGCTTTCTGAAAAAGAGCGCGCTGTGTTATGCGGCGGTCTTTTTCCTTTGCGGGGCCGTTGCGTTGATGCACCGCATGGCTTATGAGCAATTGGTGGTGAAGCCGGTTCAAGCGCTGGCAGGAACGCAGGCGGTCATCATGGCTGAAATTGAGGAAGTATCGCAAACACAGGAAATGAGCTACGCGTTTATGCGGGCAAAAGTAACGCGAATCGACGGCAATAAAGTTTCGCCGTTTTCCGTTCGGTTTGGTCTTCCGGGAAAATATGAGCAAGGCGATGTTTTAACGGCAGAAGTTGTGTTTGAAATGCCGGAAGCTGACCGCTACTTATTGTATCATTATGCGAACGGCGTGTATTTGTCAGCGAGTGTGATAGACGCCAACGCAATTCTTTGTATTCCGGGAGAGGCGGGCGCATGGCAGAGATGGAAAGAAAAATCCATCGAAGCAGTTCAAAGGCTTTTGCCGGGGGAAAACACTTCCTTAATTGCGGCCATGACAATAGGAGATGACAGTTTGCTTTCAAAGCAAACGGAAGAAGATATGCGAAAGGCAGGACTTTCGCATCTGCTGGTTGTTTCCGGGCTTCATCTATCTGCGGTAAGCGGAATGCTTTATGAGTCAGTGCGCGGATGGCTTTCCAAAAAGAGTGCTCTTTTAGCAGCGTGCGGCGGAAGCTTGCTGTTTATGGCGCTTGTAGGACTTTCGCCTTCCGTTGTCCGCGCCGGCGTGACGATGCTGCTATTTTATGCAGCAAAATGGATGGGGGAGAAAGAGGATTCGCTCACTTCTTTAGGCTTTGCTGCGCTGCTGCTGTGCCTGTTCAACCCTTATGCGGCTTCCGATGTGGGGCTGCTTCTTTCCTTTTCTGCAACATTAGGCGTGTTGACTGCAGATATTCTTTGGCGGCAATGGATTCTTGAAAAAGAAACGACACCCTCGTGGCTTAGGCAGATTGGCCAAATGACAATGATTTCTGTCGGGGCGGTACTTGCGACAGCGCCGGTTCTCATTTGGTTTGATATGGGGCTTTCGCTGTATGGTGCGGCAGCAAATTTGCTTATTGCGCCTCTTGTACTTCCGATGATGGCAAGTGCATTTATGACCGTTTTGTTTGCAGGCCTGCCGTTTTTGGGAATAGTTGCTTATCCTGTTGCGTTCTTCTGCGGCCTTTGTTTGAAATGGCTGCAATGGGTTGCGCATACCACTGCGATGCTCCCGGCAAGTACGCTGATGCTGTCCGGATTGTATCCAGCCGTTGCTGTAATAGGGTTATTTGTGGTTGCATGGGCGGCGTACCAAAATGAGGTTTCTTTTCCCAAGGCTTTTTGCATGACAGCGCTTTTAGCTTCCGCGGCATGTGCGGTATTTTTGTGGCAAACTTCGGGAGTAATTCGTGTTGTATTTGCGGGAAGTGCGGAAAATGCACCGCTTGTTGTGCTTGCTCCGGACGCAACGGCGGTGGTGTTTCGCGGCGGAGAAAGCGGAATTGCGGAAGTTCGCCAAGTGCTGAAAGAGCATCAGCGCAATGATATTCAACTGTTAATCGACCTGCGTAAAGAGCCGGAACAATTTCCGCTCAGAGAAGCACTCGAAAGTGAAACGATTTTCACTGTGGAAACGGATTGTTTTCAGCGTGCTGTACTTTCCTCAGAGATTGAGGGCCTCGACTTTTATGTGCTCCGGCAGGAAAACGGCTGCGCTGCTATTCTTTCCTGCGGCGGAGGGTATGCGGCCGTGACAAGCGGTGCGATGGATTTTGAATATATGCCTGAAATTCAGGTGTTTTTTGCGGGCAGCGGTAAGATAGAACATTTAAAAGCGGACACAATTTTATTTGCCTCTTCCCCGCGTGAGCATTGGCAAAGCGTTTCGGCACAGCAAACAATTAAAAGCGAAGAGACAGAGCTTTGGCTGCATCCGAAACGGGGCTGGAGCATCAAGGAGGAGAACAGCGGTGCTGTATGAAAAAGAGTGGAAAAAAGCGCTGGAAAACTGGCAGGAACAGCGGGTGTTTTTGCTTTATTCAAAAGATGAATACGAGCTGCGCCGGTTTTCCGAACAAACACAAAGCCGGTTAGAAAAGTGCGAGCAAACAACAGCGGAACGCTTTCCCGGCCCGGCGCCGGATTTGGCGGCTGTAACGGATGCGGCGGGAATGATGTCCTTTTTCGGCACACGTCGTGTTCTCGTTTTACCTTTTGTCGAGCCGCAGGCGCTTTCTGATGCAGATGCGGCCCTCTTGGCCGATTTAATGGAACAAGCGGAAAACAGTGTATTTGTGATTACGCTTTTCATCAAAGATGACCGCACGGCAAAAAGCAAAAAGTGCAAGCTGATTTTAGACGCGGCGAAAAAAAACGGCTTTTGCGCCGAGTGCGCCGCGCCGCAGGAAAAGGATGCAAAACAGCTTGTGGTGCGCCGTGCAAAGGAGCTTTCTACGGCAATTTCGGAGGAAGCGGCACGTTTATTGGCCGAGCGGTGCGGCACGGACTTGTTTTTGCTGGAGAGCGAAACCGAGAAGCTGGCGGCCGCCTGCGGATACACGGAAATCCGCCCGGAGCTTGTAAGTGCGATGAGCACTGTCAACATCGAAGCGGATGTATTTGAGCTGGTGAATCTTGTCGAGAGCCGCCGGCAGGCACAAGCGCTCAGAAAGCTGAACGAATTGTTTGAGCTTCAGCATGACCCCATTGCGGTGACCGCGGTGCTGTGCGGGACCTTTGCCGATTTATACCGTGTGAAATGCGCTTATGAGGCGGGAAAAACGTATGAAGACGTCTATCGGGACTTTCAATATAAGGGAAGTCCTTACCGCCTGAAAAAAGCGTCGCAGGCTGCGTCGCGTTACCAAAAAGCACAGCTGCGAAGAAACCTTGCCCTTTTGCTGGAGCTTGACGCGGCGCTGAAACGCTCCACCGCCGATAAACAGGTCTTGCTTCAAACGGCGCTGTGCGAAATGATGCAGGGAGGTGGGCGCTGATGGAAAAGCTGCGCGTGAACGAAGTCATTGTTGTAGAAGGTAAGTACGACGCGGTCAAACTGGCAGATTTAGTCGATGCGCTTATTATTCCTGTGGGCGGATTTTCTGTTTTCACCAGCAAGGAAACAAAACAGCTTTTGCGTCGCTTGGGAGAAAAACGCGGCCTTGTCATCCTCACGGATTCCGACGCGGCAGGCTTTCGGATTCGTGCATATCTAAACCAACTCGCGCAGGATTTACCGGTGAAGAACGCCTATATTCCGGCCTGTGAGGGAAAGGAAAAGCGCAAGGCCAAAGCGTCAAAAGAAGGCTTGTTGGGCGTGGAAGGCGTTTCGTCTGCCGCTATTTTGCAGGCGCTGGAGAGAGCAGGAGTAAAAAGTGTCGGTGTACGAGCAAACGATGCACCGCGCATCACTTACGCCGATTTATATGAGCAGGGACTGTCCGGGACGGATGGCAGCGCGGACTTTCGCCGCCAGTGGCTGGACTCCATCGGAATTCCCCCTCGCATTTCGAAAAAAGGCTTGCTCGAAGCTTTGAATTCCATTTTTACAAAAGAAGAATTTGTCGCTTCTGTATCAAAATGGAAAAGTTTTTCAAAGCAATTAAATCCATAGATAACGGATCGAAACGGAGAGATACCAAGAAATATCGTGCTAACAAAGCCGGTGGTCTGCTCTGCTTTGTACAAAGCAGAGTGACAGTGTAATTCAGATATGTGCACCATGCTGCAAGCATGCAAATCAATGAAGTGGGGTTTATGGGAAAAGGGTTATGAAAAGAAGGATTATAAAAGTGATATTTTGCGCTATCATTGTTCTTTTAATTGCATTATTGCTGATCACAGCTGTCAATCATCAAATCCAACTGAAAAAAGAAACGGAACTGCTTTCACCGCTAGGACAAATGGTTGAAGTTGACGGACACGATATGAGTGTTTATATCGAGGGAACAGGTGACAAGACGATTGTTTTTATGTCGGGTGGAGGTACTTGTTCTCCCATACTCGATTTTAAATCCCTCTATTCTCTTTTGAGCGATCAATACCAAATTGCTGTTGTAGAGAAATTTGGATATGGTTTCAGCGATATTGTTGATAAAAGCCGAGATATTGATTCGATACTGGAAGATACAAGAGCCGCATTGAAAAAAGCAGGATTAGCCGCCCCATATGTGCTTTGTCCGCACTCTATGTCAGGACTGGAGGCCTTATATTGGGCGCAGAAATATCCGGATGAAGTCTCTGCAATCATTGGGCTTGATATGGCTGTGCCGGAGTATTATGAGTATATGCAAATAAATATACCGTTTCTGCGTATCACAAGCTGGGCTGCAAGGTTGGGTGTCACTCGATTTATTCCGGGAGTTTGGAATAGT
>LBJMC04202__coassemble_189_pt1 | contig 62329 bp, 51 predicted proteins | sample LBJMC04202__metabat2_low_PE_025 | metagenome-assembled genome bin LBJMC04202 | reverse complement strand
CTTGCATTCGCCATATAAAAGCCGCAAAATTTTAACAATCTCATTTGTTTTTTTATCTCGGTGTGTGATATACTATAACAGGTAAGAGGATGAATCAAAGGCAAATGACATAAGCGGAGGCGTGTAATGGAACGGCAAATGGAACACAGTGCCCAGGAGATGGCGCAGCGCATTCAGGAAATTCGGGAGAAAATGGCGCTTGCGGCGCAGAAAGCGGGAAGACGCCCGCAGGAGGTGCTTTTATGTGCCGCCAGCAAAATGCAGGAGGCCGAGACGGTTCACACAGCATCGGCACTTAACATCGATTTGTTCGGGGAAAACCGCGTGCAGGAGCTGGTGGAAAAATTACAGCACAGCGCCTATGGAGAAAAGCCGGTTCATTTCATCGGCCATTTGCAGACGAATAAAGTCAAGCAAGTGGTGGGGAACGTGGCGCTCATTCAGTCAATTGGCTCACTGCATTTAATGGAAGCGGTGGAAAAGCAGGCCGCCTTGAAAGAAATCTGTCAGCCGATTTTATTGCAGGTGAACATTGGCGGCGAGGAAAGCAAAAGCGGATTTGCACAAGAGGATTTATCCGAGGCCTTAGAGACCGCACAGCGCTTTTCGCATCTGCGTGTGGAGGGGTTGATGGCCATTCCGCCCATTCGCGAAACCGACGAGGAAAACCGAAGGGATCTTGCAAACGTGCGCCGCTGTTTTGAACGCCTTGCTTCACAATGCGGCCAGGGCGCAGAGATGCGCTGGCTGTCGATGGGAATGAGCGGTGATTTCGAAAATGCTATCTTAGAAGGGGCAAACTTGGTGCGCGTCGGAACATCCATTTTCGGCGCGAGAAACTATCCCTGACGCATGAAAAAGGGAAACGAAACCGGCGCAGTTTGTCCGGTTCACCGTGCAGCGAAAAACGGATGACTTTATTTTATCAACAAAAAGGAGTTTTCTATGCAGCACAATCGAAACTTGAAAGAAACATTTCGCGCTGAAATTCCGGGCTTTGCGGAAAAGGCACGCGCATTCGCGGCGGGAGAAATCGACCGAAAGGCTTACAAGGGAATTTCCGGCGGGTTCGGTTCCTACGCTCAGCGCGGGGAAACGGGCAATATGCTGCGTCTGCGCCTGCCGGGCGGCCGCGTAACAAAGCAGCAGCTTGCCTTTTTGGCAAAATCGGTGGACGAGCACAATGTCCAAAGAATGAAAATCACCACCTGCCAAACGATTCAGCTGCATGATTTAACGGCGGACTCCGTGGCGGATATGATGGAAAAAGCCATTGACTGCGATATCATTACGCGGGGCGGCGGCGGGGATCATCCGCGCAATGTGATGGTAAACCCGCTTTCCGGGCTGGAAAAGGGCGAGTATTTCGACGTTCGCCCCGTTGCAGAAGCGGTAGGCCGCCATTTGGTGGAACGCATTTGGACGCTGAAAATGCCGCGCAAGCTGAAAGTTGCGTTTTCAAACGGCGTGAGTGATGAAGTGCATGCAACGTTCCGCGACCTCGGCTTTGTGGCGCGCAAGGACGGTGCATTTGACGTCTACTGTGCCGGCGGCCTTGGCCCCAACCCGAAGCTGGGCCTTTTGGTGGCGCAGGCCCTTCCCGTGCAGGATGCTGCTTGTGCGGTAGAGGCAATGATTGATGTGTTCTGTACGCACGGCAATTATGAAAACCGTGCCAAGGCCCGCACACGCTATTTGCGTGAAACACTGGGGGACGAAGGCCTGCGCACGGCATTTGCTGAGGCGCTGAAAAAAGCGGCCGGGCGCGATGACGTTCAGTTGGAAATTGCGGATTGGCAGCCCGAACCCGGAAAAGAAGAGCTGACCTTGCCCATGCCGCGCGTAACAGAGCAAAAACAGCATGGACTTTACGCGGTGAAGTATCATCCTGCGGGCGGTTTGCTTACGCCTGATGCGGTACACCGATTGAATCAAGTGGTTGGCAATTCGGCACAGGCCGAATTGCGTTTAGACCCCTGCGGTGCGGTTTATGTTGTGAATCTGACTGCCGGGGAAGTGCCGGAGGCGCTGGAGGCGACAAAAGACAGCGCACAGACCGTGTTTGAATCCAGCACGGCGTGTATCGGTGCTTCTACCTGTCAGCAGGGCGTGCGTGACTCACAGGCGTTGCTGACTGAGTGCGTCAAGGCAGTGCGGGAGGCCGGACTTGCGGCGAACGCTTTGCCGAAAGTGGCGATTTCCGGCTGTCCGTCGAGCTGCGGCACACACCAAGCCAGCGCGATGGGCTTTGTGGGCGGCGTGAAAATGATTGACAAAGTGGCGCACCCGGCCTTTACGCTCTTCTTGGGGGGGTGCGATGCGCTGGGAAAAGAGACTCTCGGCACTCCGGCTTGCGCAATGCTGCAAGCAGAAGTTCCTGCGTTTTTGGTTGAGCTGGGCCGCGCTGTGGAGCAATCCGGCAAAGGCTTTGATGAGTGGATGAAAACCAACCAGGAAACCCTGCGCACGATTGCACAAAAATATGCAAAATAAAACTGCGCTTTTTGCCCGCGATGAGGCAAAGCGCAGAAAGCAAAAAGAAAACAAGGCGGAAAGAAGGTATTTGCTTTCTTTCCGCCTTGTTCTATCTTTCCAAAGGCTCACGGCCAAAGACAGCAGGTCAAATCGACGCGCCCGTCCGGCAGGAATACAACGCCCTCTTCTTTTAAAAGATTGCGCTGAACCTCTTCGCCGCCGAACGCAAACCCTGCGGCAAGGCGTCCGTCTTGAAACACAACGCGGTGACACGGAATTTCACCGGGCCTCGGATTGCGGTGCAGGGCGTACCCAACGATGCGGCAAGCGCGCGGGTTGCCTGCCAGTGCGGCAATACGCCCATAAGTGCAAACTTTTCCATGCGGAATTTGACACACAGTTTCATAAACTTTTTCAGAAAATGTCATGCTTCTCCTCTTTCCTGCCGAACCTGCGCTTTTTGCTCCGGCGTAATTTTTTTCGATTCGCAAATTTTTCTCACCGCAAGTGCGGCGATGGGCGAGCTTTGCTCTTGTAAGCGGCGCAAGGTGTGCAAGGTGCGCTCCGGAAAAAGAGCAAAGGCTTCTGCCAGTGTCCACGCCGCCGCCATTTGAACGTAATACTCTTCCCGGCAGCAGGTTTCCACATGTGATAAGACCTGTGCAAGGTGGCCCTCGGTTAAGTAATAACGCAGCATCATCACGAGAGAAAAGCGCGCAGTGAAAGGCGCTTTTTCATTGCGAAGTGCATAAACAAGCGGGAAAAACGGCTCAGGAGAGCGCTTTACGGCCGGAAAGCTGCTGCAAAAACTGTCGCACACCGACCAATCGGAAACGGATGGCAAAAAGGACAGGACACAAGGCCAATCCGATGGTTCTTTCACCAAAAGTCCGGTCATCATACCGCGCAGCATGACTTCTTCAAAATAGCTATCTCCTGGAAAAGAAAGCGCCGCGGCCCCGTAAGATTTCACCAGCGAGGCGGCAAGCTTTCGCAAGGCGGGCAAACGCACGCCAAGAACGGGTGCACTGCCGGGAAGCAGCGAAGCGGCAAATGCGGCATAAGAAGGTTCGGCCATAGCGTGCAATGTTTTCATCAGTGTGTCACGATCCATACGGCAATTCCTTTCTCTTGATAAAAATAGACAAAAATGGTATAATATATTTCATCGAAAACGAAACAAATGAAACAGATTTAAAAACGCAGAGGATGCTGTTTTTTCAAGACAGCAAGAAAGGTTTCAGATATGGGATATTTCGGAAGTCATATTTCTTCTTCAAAAGGTTATCTTGCGATGGGCAAACAAGCGATCAAGCTGGGCGCAAACACGTTTGCCTTTTTTACGCGAAACCCGCGCGGCGGTTCGGTCAAGGCGCTTGATTTGCAGGACATTGCCGCATTCCGCGCGCTGGCAGACGAGCAGGGCTTTGGCCCGCTGGTAGCGCATGCGCCCTATACCATGAACGCCGCGGCAAAAGACCCGGATTTGCGGCGCTTTGCGCACGAAGCAATGCAGGAGGACTTGCAGCGCCTAGAGCATTTGCCGGGCAACTATTATAATTTCCACCCCGGCAGCCATGTGGGACAGGGCGCTGAGGCGGGCGTGGCTCACATTGTACAGCAGCTGAATGATGTGCTTTGGCCCGAGATGCACACCACCGTGCTTTTGGAAACGATGGCCGGAAAGGGAAGCGAGGTAGGCCGAACGTTTGAAGAATTGGCGCGTATTTTAGACGGTGTTCAGCACAATGAAAAAATGGGCGTATGCCTCGACACCTGCCATGTGTGGGACGCGGGATACGATATTGTGAATGATTTGGATGATGTGCTGAGGCAGTTTGACGAAATCATCGGGCTGGAACGCCTAAAGGCACTGCATGTCAATGACAGCTTAAATCCGCTCGCGGCGCATAAGGACCGCCACGCAAAAATAGGAGAAGGGCACATTGGCATTGAGGCGTTTGGCCGCGTGGTGCGCCACCCTGCCCTGAAAGGAAAGCCCATGGTGCTTGAAACTCCGAACGACGACGCGGGCTGGGCACAGGAAATTGCGCTGCTGCGTGAACTGGAAGCGCAGACCCCGTAAGCCGCGGCCTATCCTTTAGCGGCTTGTCAATTTTTGTAAAATGTGTTACACTGAACGAAGTATCATCCGTGTAGGGAGGAGAGGCCATGCGTTCGTTTGAATCGCGTGAGGATTATTTGGAAACCATTTTAGTGCTCAAGAGAGAGAAAGGGGCTGTGCGCAGCATTGATGTTGCCACGCGCATGGGGTTTTCCAAGCCCAGCGTGAGCCGCGCCGTCAGCTTGCTGAAGGCGGCTGATTTGCTCACCATGGATAAAGACGGTTTATTGGAGCTGACGCCGTCCGGTCTGGCAATGGCCAGCCGGGTATACGAGCGTCACTGCCTGATTAAAACTTACTTAGAAGCCATTGGCGTATCAAAGGAAACCGCTGCGGAAGATGCCTGCCGCATTGAGCATGTGATCAGCGAAGAAAGCTTTGAGAAATTGAAGGAATTTATGCGCAGCCACGGCGTACACGGCTAAGCGAGAGACGTGCCTTTCAAGGCGCGCCTCAGTTTGTCGAAAAAGCTTCGTTTTTTCACAAACTGTGTCCCTATTTCAAATGGAAAAGAGGGCTAGCCCCCTTTTCCAAGCCTTTTTCCCCTTGCAGCCCGGGTTCTTTCTGAATCAGGCGGCAGTTTTTCGACAGTCTCAGGCGTGCCTTTCAAGGCGCGCCTTTTTGTATGCTTTTATGCAAAGGAGAGAACAGCGCTTTTTAGAAAATGCACGGTGTTTTAGAGCGTCAGCGGCGTGCCGTCGAGCACGGCCTGCTGTAAGCTGTCGCCTTGATACACCAGCTTTAAAGAGAAAAACGGGCGCTCCTCGGCCAGCAATGCAAGAAAAATGCGGTCGCCCTCCCAAAGCGGCAGGTGCAGCATGTCGGTGCGTTCCACCCATGCAAGCTCGCCCTCGTCGCAGTCGGTCAGCGCTCCGTGCCACTTTGACGCTGTAAAAAGATACATATACTGTCCTTCCCAAGCGTCGGATACAAAGGTAATTACCCCTCGAAGGCGATGCTGTGTGACCGAAAGCCCGGTTTCTTCGCGCACTTCGCGCAGCATGCAGTCTTCGGGGCTTTCATTTTCTTCGCATTTGCCGCCTACGCCGATCCATTTTCCGCCATTTTCATCGTTTTCTTTTTTTGTGCGGTGCAAAAGAAGATACTGCGTGCCGCGCTCTAAGTAACATACAGTTGTATTTTTCATGGCTTCCCTCCGGCCGCGATTGCAAACGCGGCGCACATTTGTTATACTGAATTCAATTTACTGCTTTGAACAGAAAAGAATGAAATACGTTTTTATCATAACACGCCCCGGGGCCGGATACAAGGAAAGGATGGAGTTTCTTTTATGAACATCAATCGTTTTATCGACCACACGCTGTTAAAACCGTTCGCCTCTCACGAGCAGCTGAAAGCCCTTTGTGATGAAGCAAAGCAATATGAATTTGCAAGCGTCTGCGTAAACCCGTGTCACGCGGCGTTCGCGGCAAAAGAACTCGCCGGTGCGAACGTGAAAACCTGCTGTGTCGTGGGCTTTCCGTTTGGTACGCATCTGCCCGAAATCAAACTGGCGGAAGCAAAGGCAGCTCTGCGCGACGGTGCCCAAGAACTGGACATGGTGATTTCCGTCGGACATCTCTTAGAAGGCGACGAAGCCTATGTGGAGCACGAGGTTCAGCTTTTGGCCGATGCCTGCCATGAGGCAGGCGCACTTTTGAAGGTCATTATCGAAACGTGCTATTTGGAAGAAACACACATTGCCGCTATGTGTCGCATTGTGGAAAAAACGGGTACTGATTTTATTAAAACCAGTACGGGGTACGGCACGCGCGGTGCACTGCCGAAGGATATCGAGCTCTTTAAAAAGTATTTGAAAAAGCCGGCTAAAATGAAGGCTTCCGGCGGTATTCGCACCGCCGAAGACGCAAAGCGCTACATTGAGATGGGCTGTGAGCGCCTTGGCACCAGCAACGGTGTAGCGATTATGCAGGGGATGCAAGCGAGTGCGGATTATTAAAAAATAAACTGCGGTTTGAAATTTCTAAGAACGTAACAGAACAGGAAAAGGGGAGTTGCCGAATATTGCGGCAACTCCCCTTTTGAAATGGATCAAAGAAATCTGGACATTTTGGCTTACGCAGCGGGTGCGGCGGCCGAAGAAGCCGGCGCGGAAGCGGCACTGTCTGCGGACGGCGCAGCTGCGGCAGTCAAAGCGCTGACATCGCCTGCGGTAAAGCGAGGCTCATCAATCGCGGCAGTGCGGTTGAGAACCCATGCATTGTTTTCAAACACAAACTCGCACACTTCGTACATCATAGCCGTGGTGCTGGCAGTGCTGTCTTCCGGCAGGGTATAAGAGTACGAAATGGATGCCGTACATACAAAACCGGGCAGATTATTTACCTGCGTAATTTGTACGGAACCGAAGTTAACAGCTGCGTTTGTGAACTGCAAGGTTTTTCCTGTGAACGGCTCGGCTGCAATCTGCTGTGCCGCGGCGGCACGCATCGTTTCATTGACCCCGGCAATCTGAGCGGCGTCTTTTTGATTGGCAGCGTTGAGCAAAGAGGAATAATAAGTGTTCAAAAGCAGGTTAATGCCCGCTTCATCGGGTGTTCCTCCCTGCGTTTGGAATTCAGTGAATGCCAGCTCCGTGACCGAGCCGTCCTGGAATACAACGCTGGAAGATGTGACCGCTCCATGCGGTGCCGTGTATTCCATGGTAATGGTGCTTCCCACGGCAACTTGAGGCAGGCTCACCGTTCCGCCGGAAGGTGTTTGCTCCACCTTGGTACCGTTCACAAAAATGATGGAAGCGTCGTTGGGAATGCCCGCTACAGTGATATCATGAATGGGCAAAGCGCCGTCAAATGTCAGCGGCTTGCTCACCATAAGCAAATCCAAAACGGTGGATTCCCCTTGCAGCGATTGCCCCAGTGCGCTGGAGCCGCTGACAGAACAGGTGTATCGGCCGGGGAACAGATTTTTGTATAGTACGCCGTTTTCAGTCAATTCTCCGGTACGAGTCGTTCCGTTGAGCGACATCAGAACATTTTGTGCATCTGTGCGAAGCAAAAGCGAAACGCCCGACACCTTCAAACGGTATTCGGAAAAACCGAGAAAGACGGGATTCTTTTGTACTTGGAGCGCTTCGTATGCCCCGGTCAGGGTCGGGTCGAGCACTTGCTCTGCAAGCTGTTCGTTCAATGCCTTCTGTGCGTTTTCGGCGGAAAAGGCCTGACACAGTAAGCCGGCATTCTCTTCGTTTACCGTCAAGGTGTCGCTGACGAGTAACGAGGAAAGCCCTGCACTGTCCTGCTCGCGAACTGCTGTCATGACCTCTTCAATAAAACGCTCGGGGCTGTATTTCTGATACATCACGATAGAGAATATGGTCATTGAAATAAAGGTGACAGCCAATATTCCGACGGCGATGCCTAAAGCCAAAAACGGATTTTTCTTTTTTTGTGCGGATACATGTGCTTGGTAAGCGTTGTCCTTAGCGCTGTGTTGTGTTTGCGGAGCCTCATCATCATCTACCAAAGAGAGCGAGCGTTTTTCTGCTTGATTTGCGCGCTCGTGCATTTTGTCAGCGGCGCGGTTAGAAGCGTGTTTGGGCTCAGTGTCGTGTTCGACATCATGTGCTTGTTCCAATGCAGTGAGGGTTTCATCTATCTCTCGTTCAAAATGCGCATCACGAGAGGGTGTTGAAGGCGTTTTTTTATTGTTCATAGGCAATCATCCTTTTTCATGGTTTTAAAGATGGCATAACGCATAAGCCACTTCGGCCGCTTTTGCCGCGCAGTGCTGTTCGAGGGCAGATCTTGCCTTGCCTGCGCTGGGGCAGCTCTTCAGAAGATGAGAGGTGACATAAGGTGTTAGGGCTTGTCCGCTGATGTGCTGTGCCTGGGCTTGCTTCATTGTTTCCGACAAGGCCGGCTCAAGGGTTTCGTCTGAAAGCGTAGCTTCCCGAGGCGGGGAACAGGTGAGCAGCAAGCCGCCGCCCAAGCCTAAGTCCCATTTGATTTTTGCAATTTTTGCACCCTCTGCGGCGATGACGCGGCGCTCGGGATGGAAAAACTCAACAGGGCCGTGGCAGAAACGGGTTTCACGGCAAGTGCTGAGTTCCAGCACAGGCACGCCCATAGTTTCCAAATACTCTAAGGTCGCGGCGCTGTCTGCGCCTGGATTTACCCCCGCGCAGACAACCACGATGGAGGAAGAGCGAAGCTCCTGCAAATCGGCGCTGATATCAAGGCTTCCGGTTCGCACTCCGCCGATGCTCGCGCTGCTGAATACACGGATACCGGAAAGCATCGCGGCAATCATGCCGGTGGCAGAAGTGACGGCCCCGGTTGTGCCTGTTGCCAGCGCTACGGGCAAATCGCGGCGAGAAATCTTTTGAACGTTCCCTGCACTGCACAGCTGCTGTGCCTGCGCACGGTCCATTCCGACATAAATGACGCCGTTTAAAACCGCGATGGTAGCGGGAACAGCGCCGGCTTCGCGTGCGGCTTGTTCACGCGCGCTTAAATAGGAAAGACGCATTCCGTGCGGCATGTCGCATACCGCCGAACACGAATCGAACGCGATGATGGGTTTATTGGCGCGAAGTGCTTTTTGAACTTCTTTGGAAATTTCCAGATAACGCTTTAAATTCATGCAGCCCGCCTCCGTTCCAAGCTTTGCGCGGAAAGCTCCGCTCGCCGCACAAAAATTCATGTCATACTCTTTTATTCTAAACTTTCTTTGTGCAAAACGCAACCTATTTTGACGACGCGATACTTTTTTTAAAAACAAAATGCTTTTGTGCATATTTGCCGATGGGCCTGACAACACTAAGGGCAACCAAAAAGCCTAAGGCGGTGCCGTGCAAGGTTTGTGCGGACACGTCTTAAAAAACGGCAGGGAGGAAGAATATGAAACAAAAGCATCCGTTTTGGAAAGGCAAAGCGGTTTATGCCGCTTTGGGGCTGGTTGTTGCGGGAGCAGCGCTGGCCAGCTTTCTCGCCATCAACAGCATGATGGTGAAGCTGGGCACAGCAGACTCCGCGCCTTCCGGCGTCAGTTCACAATCGCAAGCCAGTCAATCGAAGGAGGAAAATGTATGGGATTCCAGCAAAGCGCCCGCAGAAACAAAACAGGAAAATGTGCCTGTAAGCGAGCCGGAGGCAGTGTCGAGCAAAGGGCAAGGCAGCTCATCTGCTTCTTCGAGTGCGCAGCCATCACCCTCAGCTTCATCCGATGCGCCCTCTGTGTCCGCCGAACCCTCCGCGCCGGCAGAATCGCCGACACCGCAATACACATCGCCGGTTACGGGCTCCGTCTTACAGGGCTTCAGCGGTGATGAGCTGGTATTCAACACGACCATGCAGGACTGGCGTACCCATAACGGTGTAGATTTTGCCGTGTCGGAAAGCAACCCTGTAAAGGCTCCTTGTGCGGCAAAAGTGACGGCTGTCGACAAAGAGGACCCGCTGTGGGGCGGCGTTGTGGAGCTGACAGACAGCAGCGGCCTTGTCATCCGTCTGTGCGGCCTTGCTAAAATCAGCGTTTCGCAGGATATGCAGGTAAATCAAGGGGATACACTCGGTATGGTAGGCGAGGTGCCGTGTGAGTCGGAATCCGAGAGCCATATTCATGTGGAAATCCTCAAAGAAGGAGCTTATGCTGATCCGCAGGAGATTTTCCCGGCGCAGCAGTAAGCGTGTTCGAGTATTTGCAGGGGCTGGGGAATACACGTTTTTGCCGCATGCGGCAAATATGCGCCAAAGCATCCATTTTTTCGGCACATCATGTTCACTGAAAGGGTTTCTGCAAAATCGAAAATTTCGGTTCTGCAAAACATTTAAATCAGCAGGGGAAACAGCAGGCATTTTCAGCGCATGCGCGGGAAATGCCTGTTTTCCTTGAAAAAAATACATTGGTGTGGTAGAATAAAATCGCTTATCTTTTGTGTTTCAAAAGATAACTTTCGATTCCCCGCGTATGTGGATCATACAAAAACGGCGCTGTTTGCAGGAAAGCGTCCGGAAAGAAAAAGGAATGAAGTATTATGGGAAAATTTAATTTTATCAAAACAGAGATTGAAGGCGTTTGGATCATTGAGCCGACCGTGTTCGGCGATGAGCGCGGCTATTTTATGGAAACGTTTCAGGCACAGGAATTTGCCGCTGTCGGCATTGACCGTCCTTTTGTACAAGATAACCAGTCCAAAAGCACACGCGGAGTTCTGCGCGGCTTGCACTTTCAAAAAGAGCACACGCAGGGCAAGCTGGTGCGTGTGATTTCCGGTGAAGTGTTTGACGTTGCCGTCGACTGCCGCCCGAACTCTAAAACGTTCGGAAAATGGGTGGGTGTAACGCTCAGCGCGGAAAATAAAAAGCAGTTTTACATTCCCGAAGGCTTTGCGCACGGCTTTTTAGTGCTCAGCGAAGAAGCGGAGTTCACCTATAAGTGCACCGATTACTACGACCACGCTTCCGAGGGCGGCGTGCGCTGGGATGACAGCAGCATCGGCATTGAGTGGCCTAAAGTGGACTGCGAAATCAAGCTTTCCGAAAAAGATGCAAAGCATCCTGCTTTTTCTGAGCAGAGCTTTGATTTTTTTGAAAGGTGGTAACAGGTTTGGAGCTGTTCAAGGCATATTGTAAAGATTTTTGGAGATATCGCTATCTGCTGCAAAACCTGATTGCGCGCGACTTTACGCTTCGCTACCGGCGCAGTGTGCTGGGCGTTGTTTGGAGCGTGCTGAACCCGCTGTTGATGAACCTTGTCATGGTGCTGGTCTTTACCACCATTTTTGACACACGGGGAGGCTCGATTGAAAACTTTCCCGTTTACTTGATTATCGGCCAGCTGATGTTTGGCCTGTTTAACGAAGCAACCACCAGTGCGCTGGGCAGTATGCTCGCGGCAGCGCCCCTGATTAAAAAAGTTTATATTCCGAAGTATATTTTTCCGCTGGAAAAAGTAGGCTTTGCTATGGTAAACTGTCTGTTCAGCTTCATTGCGCTTGCCATTGTGATGATTGTCACGGGTGCACCGCTTCACCCCACGGCTCTCTTGGGACTGTACCCCTTTTTAACGCTTTCGGTGTTCAGCCTTGGCATCGGCTTGATGCTGGCTGCCGCAACGGTATTTTTCCGTGACATTATGCATCTTTGGGGTGTGTTTACCACTGCGCTGATGTATTTTTCGGCCGTGTTTTACGACCCGGCTCAGATGACCGATCAAGTTTTTTGGGGCGTAACGGTTTCGATGTCTAAGTTGATTGCATACAACCCGGTATACTGGTATATTTCGGGCTTTCGCACGGCAGTGCTCGACGGAGAACTGCTCTCGTGGGAAAATGTATGGCTTTGCGGCGCCGGTGCTCTGATTGCCCTGATTTTGGGCCTTTTGGTGTTCCGCCGTCAGCAAGATAAATTTGTGCTGCATATTTAAAGAGAGGATGGCTGCCACATGAATATGATTGAAGTGCGCAACGTGTCCATGCGCTTTAATATGGCGAAAGAAAAGCACGAAAGCTTAAAAGAATATTTCCTTGCTGCGGTGCAGGGAAAGCTTCAGTTTGAAGAGTTCTATGCGCTGCGCGACGTTTCGTTTGATGTAAAAAAAGGCGATTTTTACGGTTTAATCGGTTTGAACGGTTCGGGTAAATCGACTTTGCTCAAAGTGATTTCCGGCGTGTTTAAACCATCGCAGGGGACAACGACGGTGCATGGAACGATTGCTCCGCTGATTGAACTGGGCGCTGGTTTTGACATGGATTTGACCGCACGCGAAAATATTTATTTGAACGGAACTGTTTTGGGCATGACCCCGAAGTACATTGATTCTAAGTTTGACGAAATTGTCGAGTTCAGTGAGCTGCGCGACTTTCTGGATGTGCCGCTGAAAAACTACTCTTCCGGCATGGTGTCGCGCATCGCATTTTCGATTGCCACTGTGACAAAACCGGACGTTCTCATTGCGGATGAAATTTTGTCTGTCGGTGATTTTCTGTTCCAGGAAAAGTGCGAAAAGCGCATGAACGAACTGATGAGCGGCGGCACAACCGTGATTTTGGTGAGCCACTCCATTAAGCAGATTGAACGTCTTTGCAACCGTGTTACATGGCTTGAAAAAGGTCGCGTGCGCATGACAGGTGATGCCAAAACGGTGTGCGAGGCATACAAAGCCTTGGAAAACGAGCAGGCTTGAGCCTGTACGCAAGGGGAATAAGGGAGGATTGCCTTTGAATCGTCAGGAACACGCCGGGGAAAGGGATTCCTTGGGCAAAATGGCGCGCCGTGTGGCGAATCCGGCGCACAGTGCAGGCCTTTTAAAACGCGGGGCTGCCTGCTGGAAAGAGCGCGGCGCAGAGGCGGTTTTGCGCGAGATTTCTTATCGCATCAACCTGCTGACGCGCGGCGAGGACTGGCGGTTTCGCGCTGACCTTCCTCTCAAGCGGGAGCTGCGCGCGCAGAAAGCGCATCAGATGCAGTACATGCCGCTGGTGAGCATTGTTGTTCCGGTGTACAATACCCCGATGAAGTTTTTCCGCCAGCTGGTGAAAAGCGTTAAAGCGCAAAGCTATCAAAATTGGGAGCTGGTGCTTGTAGATGCCTCTGAGCAGGGGTTTCGCGCACCGGGAAAATATGCGGCCCGCCAGCGCGATAAGCGGATTCGCTATTGCCGCATCGCGAAAAACAACGGCATCAGCGAAAACACCAATATCGGTATGGCGGAGGCGCAGGGCGAATACATTGCCCTGCTCGACCACGACGATGTGCTTTCGCCCTGTGCGCTGCATGAGATGGTGCGCACCATCAATGAAACGGGCGCGGATATGCTGTATTCCGATGAGATTGTTTTGGATGCTTCGTTAAAACATCTGTGTGAGTATCATTTTAAACCGGATTTTTCTCCGGATACTCTGCGCGGATGCAACTATATCACGCATTTCCTGGTCTTCCGCAAAGCGCTTTTGACGCAGACAGGCGGCGAGCGTTCTGCGATGGACGGCGCGCAGGATTACGATTTAATTCTGCGCCTGACAGAAAAAGCGCAGCGCGTTGTCCATGTGCCGAAAGTGCTGTATATTTGGCGCAGACACGGCCAGTCAACCGCAAGTGATATGTCCGTAAAGCCGCAGGCAATTCAAGCGGGTGCGCAGGCGGTGCAGGAGCATTTGAACCGTGTGGGGCTTGTTGGAAACGTGCAGCCGATTGAGGGATGCCCCGGTGCTTACCGCACGCGGTATGAAGTGAAGGGAACGCCTCTTGTCACGGTGCTGATTCCGAACAAAGACCATGTGCAGGATTTAAATCGGTGTTTGGCGGCGCTTTACCGCAACAGCGGCTGGCGCAATATGGAAGTCGTGATTATCGAAAATAACTCAACCGAGCAGGAAACGTTCGATTTCTATCAGAAAATTACGCGGGCACTTTCCAATCTGCGCGTCATTCGCTATGAAGGAGCCTTCAATTTTTCGGCCATCAATAACCTTGGTGCACAGCATGCAAACGGCGAATATCTGCTGCTTTTAAATAACGACGTGGAAATGACAACGCCGGATTTTCTGCGTGAAATGCTCAGTTATGCCCAAAGGCCGGATGTGGGCGCGGTTGGCGCGAAGCTGTTTTATCCCGACAAAACCATTCAGCATGCCGGTGTGTTCATCGGGCTGGGCGGCTCAGCAGGGCATAACCATAAGGGCCACCCTGCCGAAAGTGCGGGCGACATGTACCGTCTTGCAACAACGCAGAATTTTTGTGCGGTAACAGGCGCCTGCTTGATGGTGAAAACGGCGGTTTATCGGGCTATCGGCGGATTGGATGAAGCCAATTTTGCTGTGGCATACAATGATGTGGACTTTTGCCTGCGGCTGCGCGAAGCAGGGCTTTTAAACGTGATGACGCCGTTTGCCGCCGGGGTGCATTATGAGTCGAAAAGCCGCGGCGACGATACGAAATCAGGCGGCGAAAAGCAAGCGCGGTACGAGAGAGAAAAGGCGGCTTTTGTGGAGAAGTACGGCGCTTTGATGGAACAGGGCGACCCGTACTACAATCCGCATTTGACGCTGCTTTACGAAAATTACGGTTGGCGTTAATAACCAAGCGAATAGCATAGGAAAAGGGGAAGAACTTTCTCCTTTTCCTTTTTTCCATTCTATTTCAGGCGAAAGCCGGAACAGGCAGGTGACAGTCAGTGAATCTCAGGTGGAAACGCACCAAAGAGCTGGCACAGGTTTTTTGTAAAATGGTGAAGGAAGAGGGTGCCGGCCAAACGATGCGCCGTGCGGCAGGCTTTGCAAAGCGCAGGCTGAAAAGCAAAAAAGGGCGTTTTCTGCCCTCCGCGCAGGTGCTGGAACGTCAGCGCGCAGCTGATACGGCGAGTTTTCCCGTTATTTCGATTTGTGTGCCGCTGTATAATACGCCGATGCCCTTCCTAAAGGAAATGGCAGAGAGTGTTTTGGCACAATCCTGCCCGCGCTGGGAACTTTGCTTGGCGGATGCTTCCAATGACGGCGATGCTCGGCGTGAGGAATATCTGAACGCCATTCAAGACAAGCGCATTCGCTATATGAAAATTGAGAACCGAGGCATTGCGGAAAATACCAACGAAGCCGCGCGAATGGCAAGCGGAAGCTACCTCGCCTTGCTGGACCATGACGACGTGCTTTCTCCGAATGCGGTGTTTGAAATGGGGAAGGCGATTCAAAAAAACGGTGCTTTGTTTTTGTACAGTGATGAAGCGCTCTTTTTCACCAATATCAAAAACGCGCATGTCGGACATTTTAAGCCCGATTTTGCCCCGGATTATTTGAATTGCTGTAATTATATCTGCCATCTGGCGGTCTTTCAAACAGAGCTGTTTTGGCAAGTGGGCGGTTTGAACCCAGCTTGTGACGGCAGCCAAGACCACGACCTCTTTTTGCGCCTCAGCGAAAAGACAACGCCGGTTCACATTCCGAAAGTGCTTTACTTTTGGCGTGTTCATGCGGCATCGACGGCATCGGGAACCGAAGCCAAGCCCTATGTGGCCGAGGCGGCAAAACGCGCTGTGACAGAGCACCTGAAACGAATCGGCGCAAAGGGAACGGTGAAGGACGGATTGTTTCCCTCTACCTACCGCGTGCAGTACGAAATAGAAGGTGACCCGCTGGTTTCGATTTTAATTCCCAATAAAGACCACATCGATGATCTTTCCAAGCTGATTTCCGGCTTGTATGAAAAAACGCGCGGCGTTCGCTTTGAAGTGATTGTCATTGAAAACAATTCGACGCAGCAAGAAACGTTTGATTATTACGACACCATTCAGAAAGAGCATGAAAATCTGCGTGTTGTGTACTATAAGGGCGGATTCAACTTTTCTGCCATCAACAATTATGGCAGAAGTTTTGCCGGCGGCGAGTATTTGCTTTTGCTCAACAACGACATGGAAGTAACGGACGGTGACTGGCTGAAAGAAATGCTGTCGCTTTGCGTACAGCCCGGCGTCGGCATTGTCGGCGCAAAGCTGCTTTATCCCGACGATACAGTGCAGCATGCGGGCGTTGTGACAGGGCTGGGCGGATTTGCGGGCCACAGTCACAAGTATGCGCGAAAGGACGCCTCCGGCTATATGTTCCGCTTGGCAACCGTGCAGAATTTTTCGGCGGTAACAGCGGCGTGTCTGCTGTGTCCTGCCAAAATTTATGATGAAGTAGGCGGCTTGGACGAGAAATTTGAGGTGGCGTTTAACGACGTGGACTTTTGCCTGCGTGTGCGTGATGCGGGTTATCGTATTTTGTACACCCCTTACGCGGTGCTCTATCACCATGAATCGAAAAGCCGAGGGCTTGATGTCAAGGGGGAAGCAAAAGCGCGCTTTGACCGGGAACGCGCCCGGCTGGAGCAAAAACATACGCGCAAAGGGCTGCTGAGTGACCCGTATTACAACCCCAATCTCACGTTAGACCGAGAAGACTTTTCAGAAAATGATGTTTTGCCGAAGGAGTGATTAGCAATGTTGAAAAAAGAGGCGGAAAAGCAAAAGGAAAAACGATTGGCGCGCGCGGCGATTAAGCGCCGTTTGAGCACCATTACGGAAGAGGAGAACCGCGAGGCGGGGCAAGCGATGTTAACCTACCTGCGCCAAAGCAATGCCTATCGCATGGCGCGCGTTGTGTTCTGTTTTGTTTCTACCAAGAAAGAGCCTGATACAACGCCTTTTTTACAGCAGGTGCTCAACGACGGCAAGCGTCTTTGCGTTCCCCTTTGCTTAGGCAAAGGGCAGATGGAAGCCCGGGAAATTACCTCTCTCGACCAGCTGAAGCCCGGTTTGTTCGGCATTTTGGAGCCGAAAGAAGATACCCCGCTTGTATCAGAGAAGGATATCGATTTTTGTGCCGCGCCGTGCCTTGCTGCGGCGAAAGACGGAACGCGCATCGGACATGGCGGCGGTTACTATGACCGCTTTATGCCCAAGCTTTCTTCTCGGTGCTACTGTGTGGTGCTTTGCAATGAAAAAATGCTTTGTGAAACACTTCCCGCAGGAAAAACAGACTACCGTTTTCATCGCATCATTACCCAGAGCGGTATGGTACGCGTGGAACAGCGTGAGGAAAACGAAGAAACATCCGCGCAGGATTGAGCGGCTGTTTTTTAAGACAACCCGTAAGCGTAGAATTTTGTAAAAAAGAAAGTATTTTGCTTTGATAGTGCAATATGCACAAAAATAAAAGAGAAGCGCCGCTTTTTATCAAAAAAAGCGGCGCTTTTGCTGTATAGGAGGGGAAAAAAGCAGAATTAAAAATTTTTTTTCCTTTTTTTGAACAATTTTTAAACAAATAATTTTGGAAAAAACTAGGAAAATAACACAGTTTTTTTGCAAAAAAATCGAGAGAAGGCCTTTTTTTTCGATTTATTGTAGAAAATGACTAAATATTTAGGGATTTTTTGCCACGCCTTTGAATATATAATACAGAAAAGTGTTGAAAAATTGGCAGAAAATGAGTATTATTATATGTATAAGAAGCATCACTTTCACGGGCTTTTTAATCGAACGATTCAGCACATTTCTCCGGGGGGAGAAAGGTGTCAAAAGGAGGAAGTCGAAGTTGAAAAAGGCAAAAACCGTTCAAACGGACTTTCAGCGTGAGCATGAGGTTCCGATTTATCTGTTTAAGCAGGGCAATAACTTTGAAGCACAGCGCTTTTTCGGAGCACATTTTGAAACGAGGGGCGAAACAACAGGCGTGTGTTTCCGTGTGTGGGCTCCGCGCGCGAAATCTGTCAGTGTCGTCGGCGATTTTAACAGCTGGGTGCCCGGCGCCACCGCGATGAGAAATATTGACCCCGAGGGCGGCATCTGGGAGTGCTGGGTACCCGGCATGGCTCAGTTCGACATCTACAAATACTGCATTACCACCCAGGAAGATGAGCTTTTATTTAAAGCAGACCCCTACGCTTTCCATGCGGAAACACGCCCGGCGAACTGCAGCAAGGTGTATGACCTTTCCGGCTACGAATGGCACGACGATGCTTGGAATCATGCGAAAGCGAAGATCAACCCCATTCAGTCGCCCATGAATATCTACGAGATGCACGCGGGCAGCTGGCGTACATATGAAGACGGGAATCCCTACGATTACCGCAAGCTCGCACAGGAGCTGGTGCCCTATCTCAAGCATATGAACTACACGCATGTGGAATTGCTTCCCGTGATGGAATACCCGTTTGACGGCAGCTGGGGATATCAGGTAACAGGATACTTTGCTCCCACCAGCCGCTACGGAACGCCCGACGACTTCAAATACTTTGTTGATTATTGCCACCAAGCCGGAATCGGCGTCATTATGGACTGGGTTCCGGCACACTTCCCCAAAGATGCTTTCGGCCTGTACCGCTTCGACGGAACAAACTGCTACGAAGATCAAAACCCCCTGCGCGCAGAGCATAAGGAATGGGGAACCATGGTGTTCGACTACGGCCGCGGAGAGGTGCAAAGCTTCCTGATTTCCAATGCGCTGTTCTGGCTGGAGGAGTACCACATTGACGGTCTGCGCGTGGACGCTGTTGCAAGCATGCTTTATCTTGACTACAACCGCCGCGACGGCGAGTGGGCGCCCAATAAAGACGGCGGCAAGGAGAACTTAGAGGCCATTACCTTTTTGCAGAAGCTGAACACCGAGGTGTTTGCCCGTCACCCTCATGCATTGATGATTGCCGAGGAGAGCACGGCTTGGCCGAAGGTTTCTCACCCTGTCACCGACGGCGGCCTTGGCTTTAACTTCAAGTGGAATATGGGCTGGATGAACGACATGCTCAGCTATGTAAGCACCGACCCGCTGTTCCGCTCGGGCAATCACAACAAGATTACCTTCAGTTTCTTCTACGCATTCAGCGAAAACTTTGTTTTGCCCATCAGCCACGACGAAGTAGTTCACGGCAAGTGCAGTTTGATTAACAAAATGCCCGGCGATTATGAGCAGAAATTTGCAGGCCTGCGCACGCTTTACGGCTATATGATGGCGCATCCCGGCAAAAAGCTGCTCTTTATGGGTCAGGAGTTCGCCCAATTCATCGAATGGAATGAGGCAAAACAGCTCGACTGGCTGCTTTTGGATTACGATAAACACGTTCAAATGCAAGAGTATGTGCGCGAACTGAATGAGCTGTACCGCAAAACCCCTGCTCTTTGGGAAGTGGACGACTCCTGGGAAGGATTCCAGTGGATTGTGCCGGATGACAACACGCAGAGTGTCATCGCATTCCTGCGCAAAGATAAAAAAGGCGGACAAATCATCTGCATTTGCAATTTCGCACCTGTGCGCCGTCAGGATTATAAAATCGGTGTGCCGAAAGCGGGAACTTATCACGAGATTTTAAACTCCGATAACCTGCGCTTCGGCGGCACGGGCATCGGCACTTCGGCCATCCGAACCCATAAAAAGCCCATGCACGGTTTTGAGCAAAGCATTTCCGTCGATGTGCCCCCGATGTCTGCTGTTTTTTTGAAAGTGCCTGCCACGCGCGCAAAAGCGGGGACGGCGTCCGCTGACAAAAAAACAAAGGCGGAAAAAAAGCCCGCCGCTAAGAAATCGACGGCAAAAAAGAGTGCTGTGAAACCGGCGGCAGAGGAAAAGAAAGTTTCACAGCCTGCAAAAGCTGAAACAGCACAAAAGCCGCAAAAGACAAAAGAAACGCCGAAAAGCGTGAAAGCGCAAAGCGCTGTGAGCACGAAGGCCGTTTCGGAAAAACCGGCGGCAGCTCCTGCGAAAAAAGAGCCGGACAAAGCAACGCCGAAAGCCGCAGCCAAACCGGCACCGGCGAAGAAGAAAACGTCTGCAAAGGCGAAAAAAGCCACCCCCTGACCTTAGGGGAATGCACGGAATGAAGGAAATCTGTGCAGCGGTTTTATCATTTGGTTTTACCCCGCCGGGGATTTGCCTCGGCGGGTGGGGTAGAATAAATCCGGCGGCAAAGTGGATTTTCGCCGCCACAAGGGGAGAAAAACATGAAAGAATGTATCGCAATGCTCTTAGCAGGTGGGCAAGGGTCTCGTTTGTACGCGCTGACCAAAAAGCTGGCAAAACCGGCTGTGCCGTTCGGCGGAAAATATCGCATCATCGACTTTCCGCTTTCCAACTGTGTCAACTCCGGCATTGACACGGTGGGCGTATTAACGCAATATCAGCCGCTTTTGCTTAACGAGTACATCGGCAACGGCCAGCCGTGGGACCTCGACCGCACCTATGGCGGCGTGCATGTTTTGCCGCCGTACCAGACAGCCACCGGCTCCGACTGGTATAAGGGCACGGCAAATGCTATTTATCAAAATATCAACTTTATCGAGCGCTATGATCCGAAGTATGTTATGATTCTTTCCGGTGACCATATCTACAAGATGGACTATGCAAAAATGCTTGATTTCCATAAAGAGAAAGGTGCTGACTGCACCATCGCCGTCATGGAAGTGCCTTGGGCGGAAGCCTCGCGCTTCGGCATTATGACTGCCGATGAAAACAGCACCATCACTAAGTTTGAGGAAAAGCCGAAAGAACCGAAGTCAAACCTGGCTTCGATGGGTATTTATATCTTCACGTGGGAAAAGCTGCGCAAGTATTTGACCGAGGATGAAGCCGACAAAACTTCTTCCAACGACTTCGGAAAAAATATTATTCCGAATATGCTCGGCGGCGGAGAAAAAATGGTAGCTTATCCGTTTGAGGGCTATTGGAAGGATGTCGGAACCATCGACAGCCTTTGGGAAGCCAACATGGACTTGCTGAACCCGAACGTTGCACTCGACGTGTGGGACCCCGAGTGGAAGATTTATTCCCGCACGGCGGGGCGTCCCGGCCATTATATCAGCTCCGGCGCAAAGGTGGATAACTCCATGGTGACGGAAGGCTGTGTTGTGGAGGGCGAAGTTGCCAACAGCATCCTCTTTGCAGGCTCTCAGGTGAAAAAGGGCGCTGTGATTGAGTCTTCTATTTTGATGCCCGGTGCGGTGGTAGAAGAAGGCGCACACATCGCTTATTCGATTATTGCGGAAAATGTGCGTGTAAAAAAAGGCGCAAGTGTCGGTGCGCGTCCCGAATCTGTGGAAGATAAAGAAAAATGGGGCGTCGCTGTTGTGGGTGAGAATGTTACCATTGGGGAAAATGCCGTGGTAGGCCCGCGTGCAATGCTTGAGAAAGACGTTCAGGACGGTGAGAAATTATGGTAAACATTAACACACTGGGAATTATTTTCCCCAACACATACGACGAATTGATTCCCGATATTGCGCTGCGCAGAACCATGGCATCCGTCCCGTTTGCAGGGCGCTACCGCATGATTGACTTTTCGCTTTCCGCCATGGTGAATGCCGGAATTCAAAATGTCACCGTTTTGGCGAAAACAAACTATTATTCTTTGATGGACCATCTCGGAAACGGCCGTGAGTGGGACCTTTCCCGCAAGCGCGGCGGCTTGCACATGGTTCCGCCCTTCGCACAGGCCAATCAAAAAATGTATCATGGCCGCGTAGAAGCGCTTTCCAGCATTTTGAGCTTTTTGGAGAGCCAAAAAGAAAAATATGTCATTTTAAGTGACTGCAACATTGCTTCGGATCTGGATTTTGCCGACTTGATTCATAAACATGTCGAGTCCGGCGCAGATGTGACCATGGTGTATGAGCAGTCCGTTATTCCCGAGGCGCTCAAAACGGAAAATTACACGTTTGCAGTGGGGGCAGACGGCAGAATCAATGAGTTGCTGATCAACGATTACCGTCAGGGCGTTCAGAATCTCTCCATGAACGTGACGGTTATCGGCCGGGAAGAGCTGATTTCCTTCATCAAAGATGCGCGCGCACATAACCTCATTCATTTTGAGCGCGATATCATTGCTCCCAGCTTGAAAATCTTGAATGTGCGCGGTTATGAATACACGGGTTACCGCTCCCGCATTTATGATATGCGCAGTTATTTTGCGGAGAATATGCGCTTGCTGAAACATGAAAATATGGAAGCGCTGTTTCCGGAAGAGCGCCCTGTGTACACAAAGGTTCACGATGAGCCGCCTGTGCGTTATGGAATGGACTGCAAAGTGGACAACTGCATGGTTGCCGACGGCTGTGTGATTGAAGGCGAAGTGGAAAACTGCGTTCTGTTCCGCGGTGTTAAAATCAGCAAAGGCGCGAAAGTGAAAAACTGTATTTTGATGCAGGGTACAGTTGTGGAAGCCGGCTGTAATGTGGAATACGTGATCACAGATAAAAACGTAACCATTACACAAGATAAGAACTTGGTCGGAAACGAGAGTTTCCCCGTTTACGTTCAAAAAGGTACGACCGTGTAATTTCTTTGCGAAGGTGTTTTAGAATTTCACAACGCCTTGCCTCAAGGTAATGAAACGGAGAAAAAAGCGAGCCTGCCCACGCGGCGGGCTGGCGTCAGAAGAAAAAACAAGCGGCGCTGCGCAGGGTTGTGTGCCCCCTGCGCTTTGCCGTTTGAAAGGCATCATGCAAGGAAAACAGGAGGGGTATTTTATGAATATTTTATTTTGTACGTCTGAAGCAACACCGTTTGCGGCTTCGGGAGGCTTGGGAGATGTCGCGGGCAGTCTGCCCCGCGCTTTGTGCAACGCAGAAACGGACTGCCGTGTGGTAATGCCTTTGTACGGTGATATGAAGCAGGAATACCGCGACAAGCTGGAATACAAAACAAACTTTAATGTTCCGGTTGGCTGGCGCAACCAGTACTGCGGTTTGTTTACTTTGGAGCACCAGGGGGTTACTTATTACTTCCTGGACAACGAATATTATTTCAAACGCAGCGGCTTGTACGGTTTCTACGATGACGGCGAACGCTTCGCCTTCTTCTCCCGTGCACTCTTAGAAATGCTGCACTACGTTGATTTCCGCCCTGATATTGTACATGCCAACGATTGGCAGACGGCGCTTGTTTCGGTCTATCTTGACTTGTACTACCGTCACATGGAAGAGTACTCCCGCATTAAAACGGTGTTTACCATTCATAATATCCAGTACCAGGGCAAATACGGCCTTGAAATTTTAGAAGATACCGTCGGCATCGGCCGTGATGCACGTCATGTGGTGGAATATGACCGCTGCTGCAACTTTATGAAGGGCGCCATCGAATGCAGCGATAAGGTGACAACGGTTTCGCCGTCCTATGCTTATGAAATTTTGGATCCTTGGTTCAGCCACGGCCTGGACGAGCTGCTGCGTCAAAAACAATATAAATTGTGCGGTATTTTGAACGGCATCGACGTGGACGGCTATAACCCGGCGAAAGACCCCAATCTTGCCCAGAATTATAACGAAAAAACCTTTGCAAAAGGAAAAGCGGCGTGCAAAAAAGAGCTGCGTGAAATGTTTGGCCTTCAGGATGACGCCAGCCCCATCGTGGCAATGGTTACCCGTTTAGTGGGACATAAAGGCTTAGACCTCGTGCGTCATGTAGCACAGGAAATGGTGAACAACGGCGTGCAGTTTGTTCTGCTGGGCTCCGGAGAAGGGGAGTATGAAAGCTTCTTCTCTGAGCTTGCTATGCGCAACCCCGGTCGTGTCGGCGTGAAGATCGGCTTTATTCCCTCGATGGCGCGCAAGATTTATGCCGGTGCAGATATGTTCCTGATGCCGTCGAAATCCGAGCCGTGCGGCCTGTCGCAGATGGTGGCTCTGCGCTACGGCACCATTCCCATTGTGCGTGAAACAGGCGGCCTGCGTGATTCCATTCAGGATTCCGGCGACGGCGAAGGCAATGGCTTTACCTTTGCAAGCTATAATGCGCATGATATGCTGCATGCAGTGATGCGCGCAAAAGAAGGGTACGAGCAGACGAAAGGCTGGACTGTCTTAGTGCGCCGTGCGATGAAGTGCGATTACAGCTGGAATGCCAGCGCCGAAAAATACCGGGCAATGTATGAGGAAGTTTATACGCTTTGGTAATGAAGCTGTGAAGGCACAAGGGGGTTCTCCCTTGCGCTGACAGTAGTAAGAAGCAATGTAAAAAGAGCGGGAAGAATGGTTCCATTCTTCCCGCTCTTAACATTTTACTCGTTTCAGATGGGCAGGCTGTATGTTATCGGTTTTGTGCGCGCCACTGGCTGGGCGAAACGCCGTACACCGTTTTAAACGCACGCGAAAAATGCAGCTGATTTTCATAGCCCACCGATGCGCCGATTCGTGCAATAGGCAGCTCGGTATGGCGCAGCATTTCCGTCGCTTTTACCATGCGGTATTGAATTAAAAATTCCTGCGGTGATTTTCCAACATTTTTTTGAAAAATTTTACCGAGATAACTGCGATTGATTCCGCATACGGACGCAATGTTTTCCACCGTAATACTGCGATGAAAATTTTGCTCAATAAAGGTAATTGCCTCTTTTAAATAAAAATCACTCATTTTGCCCGTCGGCGGGGGAGTGGACGTGCGCGCCGACTGCGTAAGATAATCGAAAAATAAATATAAATGGCCTATCAAATGAAACGGCGACTCCTCTGCATGGTGAACGATATAGTGAATTTCCGAGACCATTTTTTCTTTTAATTCTTTAAAATGAGTGTGGTAAACGGGATTGTCCATCGAAAGGGTGGTTAGCTCAAACGCTTGTTTTACGCGCAGGCCGTCAAATTCCAGCCAGCTGTATTCCCAAGGGTTCTCTTTGTCGGCACAGTACATCGTGACTTGGCCGGGAAAAATGATAAAGCCCTGCCCGGCTTTTACGCGGTAGTGTATCGTATCTCCTTTGGAGTTTTCAGCCATGAGTGTTCCCGTACCGGAATGAACATAGTGAAATAAAAAGTGGTTGCGGGCCGCAGGGCCGAAAGAATGGCCCGGCTGACAGCGTTCCCAACCGTATTGATACATGCCCAAATCAATAAAATTTTCATTGGGAAAAATGGAAAAAAGGACGTTATTCATAAGCCTGCTCCTCATTCATATATCAAAATGCGATGTTGTATTTCATTATACCACAAAAGAACCTATTTTGATATATAAAATGAAAAACCCTGATATTTTACTGTGCAAATTGCGGTGCTACAATAAACTTACCATAAAAAAACCGTGAAAACTGATGGAAGGAGAAGAAAATATGGCGAAAAGAAGCATTTGGAAAGGGCTTTGCGGCGCTATGGTGCTGACACTGGGCGCCTGTGCGCTGACCGCTTGCGGCAGTCAGGAGGCGGCAAACGGCAAAACGGTTGTGGAGATGGTATCTTACAAGCAGGAGGCTGTGGAGGTCTTCGGAGAAATTGCAAAGCGTTTCAACGAAACGCACGACGATATTGAATTGGTGATTGATTCTCCCAATGAGGCGATGACAATTTTGAAAACGCGCTTCATCCGTGAGGATTATCCGGACATCGTAGCCATCGGCGGTGATATCAACTATTCCAACTTCTTGGATTCCGATTTGTTCATGGAAATTTCTGATTTGTCGGTCATCAGCGAGGTGAAACCCGCTTACTTGGAGATTGATAAGCAGCTGGAGTTTGTTCCTCAAGAGGGCGTTTATGCCCTGCCCTATGTGGCGAATGCCGCCGGCATTTTGTATAACCGTGATCTGTTTGAGGAAAAGGGCTGGGAAATTCCCACCACCTGGCAGGAGTTTACCGCTCTGTGCGAAGAAATTCAGGCAGAAGGAATTTTGCCGCTTTATTTCGGCTTTAAAGATACCTGGACTTGCCTTGCTCCTTGGAATGCTTTGGCGGTTGGTTTGGCGGATGCTGACATTTGCCAGCAGGTAAACCGCGGCGAAGCAACCTTCACCGAGACTTACCGTGAAACGGCAGAAAAGATGAAAGAGCTGCTCAATTACGCTGAGCCGAACCCCTATGCCTACGGATACAACGATGCCTGCACCGCGTTTGCGCGCGGAGAAGCGGCCATGTACCCCATCGGCAGCTACGCCATTCCTCAGATTAAATCGGTAAACCCCGATATGAATATCGACTCTTTTACCTTCCCGGCAAATGACAACGAAGCTGGCAACGTTTTAAACTCCGGCATTGACCTTCAGTTCTGTGTGATGCAGAACACTGAAAAGAAGGAAGCTGTGTACGAGGTGCTCGAGTTCTTGTATCAGGACGAGATTATTCAGCTGTACATTGACGACCAAGGCGCTGTGCCCTGTAAAGAGGGCGACTTTACCCTGGCACCGGAGCTGGACGGCATGAGTCCTTATATCGAAGAGGGCCGCATGGCGGACTATCAAGACCACTACTATCCCACCGGTATGGCTGCGGACGCGATGATTCAAACCTTCCTGATGGATACCAGCGACAATGCAGTGGATACCTTCTTGACGCGCTTTGATACGGATTGGGTGCGTTACAATAAGGATTTGATTCGCATGGTGCAGGAATATGAGGCACAGCAGGAGGCGGCAAAATGAAAACGAAAAAACGCATGAACAATAAGGAAAAAACCTTTTTGGCCATTATTGTGCCGGTAGTCATTTTGTTTTTCACCTTTAACACCCTGCCCATGCTCAAGGGCGTGATGTACAGCTTCACGAACTATAAAGGTTACGGCAGCTCTGACTGGGTGGGCGTTCGCAACTATCTTGACTTGATTACCGATACCCGCGTTTGGGGCAGCTATTTGTTTACCTTTAAGTATGCTATTGCGGGAACCATCCTCGTCAATATCATCAGCTTGCTGATGGCGCTCGGCTTAAACAGCGCCATCCGCTTTAAAAGCGCGCTGCGCGGCATCTACTTTGTGCCGAACATTTTGGGCGGCCTCGTAATCGGTTATATCTTCAGCTTTATTTTCACTTACATCATCCCGGCTGTCGGACCGGCTTTGGGCATTTCTTTCCTCGAGAACAGTATTCTTGCCAGCGAGCAGTTTGCTTGGGTCGGCGTTTTGATTGTCGGCGTATGGCAGGCTGTTGCTATGAACACCATCATTTACATTTCCGGTCTGCAAACCGTTCCCAGCGATGTGTACGAAGCCAGCATGCTCGACGGCGCCAGCAAGTGGAAAGAGTTTTGGCGCGTCACACTGCCGCTTGTCATGCCGTTTGTTACCATCAACCTCGTGCTCAGCACCAAAAACTTCTTGATGGTGTTTGATCAAATTATGGCTTTGACAAAGGGCGGCCCGGCACAAAGCACTGAGTCGATTTCCTACCTCATTTACCGCAACGGCATGGATGGCGGACAGTTCGGCTTCCAAAGCGCAAACGCTGTTGTGTTCTTTGTGGTCATTGTGGCAATTTCTCTGTTCCAGATGATCGTATTGAATAAAAAGGAGGAGCAGCTGTGATGAAAACCAAAGAGAGAGTCAACTGGGTGTTAACCATCGTGCTGATTCTGGGCACGCTGACCGTGTTTTTCCCGCTGTATATGGCAATTATTATTGCCTTTAAAAAGCCCACGGAAATGACGAATGACGTTGCGGGTGCGCTTTCCTTCCCGCAGCAATGGAGCTTTGACAACTTTACACAAGCCATGGAAGTAACCGACTTCTGGCATTCACTCGGAAACAGCCTGCTCATTGCCGTAGCTGCTATTGTGCTGGCGATTCTCATTCACTCGGTTGCAGGCTACGCCATTGCCCGCAGTGTGGCAACGCATAAAATGTACCGCGTGGTTTACCTCTACATTGTTAGCGGTATGTTCGTTCCGTTTGCAATCTTGATGATGCCGCTCGTGAAACAAACAGCGCAGATGGGCTTGGGCAACCGCTTGGGCGTTATCCTTCTTTATGTGGTATTTTACATGCCGATGAACATTTTGCTGTATGTCGGCTATTTGAAAAATATTCCGCAGGCGCTCGACGAAGCCGCAGAAATTGACGGCGCGACCACTTGGAAAACGTATTGGAGCATTATTTTCCCCATGATGAAGCCGATGCACGCAACCGTTGCTGTTTTGACAGCGCTCGGCACTTGGAACGACGTGATGACCCCGCTCGTCATCATGTCCGGCACGGGTGAAAATACCCTGCCGCTGGCACAGCTCAACTTCCAAACACAGTTCGGCACCAACTATAACTTGGCGTTCGCTTCTTATTTGCTGTCTTTGATTCCGATTTTAATTTTCTATATCGTATGTCAAAAACAGATTTTGAACGGCGTTGCCAACGGTGCTGTCAAAGGATAATCAAAGCAATTGTATTGACCGGGCAAATCGGGTATGCGCCAACGCGATACCGGGTTTGCCCGGTGTTAAAATAGAAAGAAGGTTTACACATGGCGATTGAAATGAAAAACAAGGTATTTTCGTTGGAAACGGCCAACACCCTCTATCAAATGAAGGTGGATGAATACGGCGTTTTGTACCATTTGTGGTATGGCGCAAAAACTGGCTGCTGCATGGACTATCGGCTGGACTATCCCGACGTTGGTTTTTCCGGCAATATCCCCGAGGCGGGCAACTGCCGTACTTATTCTTTGGATACGCTGCCTTTGGAATATGCAGCGAGCGGTGTATCGGATTTCCGCGTTCCCGCTATCTCCGTGACTCACGCGGACGGCAGCACGGCGCTGGATTTGCGCTTTGAAAGTGCGCGTGTCGTGGAAGGCAAATACTCTATTGAAGGCCTGCCCGCTGTTTATGCCGACGAGAAAGACGCGCAAACGCTGGAAATTGTGCTGAAAGACGTTGCCAGCGAGCTTCGCGTGGTGCTGCTTTACGGTGTATTGGCAAAAGAGGATGTCATCACCCGCAGCGTGCGTGTAGAAAACCGCGGCGATCAAGAAGTAGTGCTCGACCGTGTTCACAGCATGTGCCTTGACCTGCCCTATGGAGATTGGGACTGGGTGCACTTCCACGGCAGACACACCATGGAGCGCCAAGTGGAGCGCCTGCCCATTGCACACGGCATTCAGGAAAGCGGCAGCCGACGCGGCACTTCCAGCCACCAGCAAAACCCCACTGTGCTTTTGTGTGAGTCTGACTGCACCGAGCAAAGCGGCGTTTGCATTGGCGCGGCGCTGATGTACAGCGGCGGCTTCCAAGCGCAGGTAGAAAAAGACCAGATGGAGCAAGTGCGCTTGGTGATGGGCATTCATCCCGACACATTTGCATGGACACTCGCGCCGGGCGAACACTTCAACGCACCGGAAGTTATTCTTTCCTGCTCGACACAGGGCCTTGCACGTCTTTCTCAGCAGTTCCACCACGTCATCCGTCATCACGTTTGCCGTGGGGAATATCAGCTGTCGAAGCGTCCTGTGTTGATTAACAACTGGGAAGCAACGTACTTTGACTTCAACGAGGAAAAGATTTATCACATTGCAAAGCAGGCAGCCGAGCTGGGCATTGACATGATGGTGCTCGACGACGGCTGGTTTGGCAAGCGTGACGACGATGTCAGCGGCTTGGGTGACTGGTTTGTAAATGAGAACAAAATGAAAGGCGGCCTGAAAGCGCTGATTGATCGTGTCAACGGCCTGGGCATGAAGTTCGGCATCTGGTTTGAGCCGGAAATGGTGTCCGAGGACAGCGATTTGTACCGCGCTCATCCGGAATGGGCCATTCAAGTGCCGGGCCGTGCCCCTGCACGCAGCCGCTATCAGCTCGTGCTCGATTTCTCCCGCCCCGAAGTGGTGGACTACCTCTATGAGCGAATGAGCACTATTTTGCGTGAAAACCATATCGAATATGTCAAGTGGGATATGAATCGCAGCATCTGCGATTGGTACACTGCAACCTTGCCTGCGGCACGTCAAAAGGAAATGCCGCACCGTTATGTGCTGGGCCTCTATGCGTTGCTGGAGCGCTTGACAAGTGAGTTCCCGCACGTTTTGTTTGAAGGGTGCAGCGGCGGCGGCGGACGCTTTGATGCCGGAATGATGTACTACTGCCCGCAAATTTGGTGCAGTGATGATACCGATGCTTTTGAGCGCACGATGATTCAGTACGGCACCAGCTTCTTCTATCCCATTTCTACGGTTGGTTCTCACGTTTCGGCCGTGCCGAACCACCAGACGGGCCGCATTACCTCCATTGATACCCGCGGCGTGGTGGCAATGGCCGGAAGTTTTGGCTATGAGCTGGATTTGAACCGTCTGTCCGATGAGGAAAAACAGGCGGTAGCTGAGCAGGTGAAAACCTATAAAAAACATCAGCCGCTCATTTATGACGGAAAATACTACCGTTTGACCGACCCGTTTGCCGGGGAGCTGGCAGCGTGGCAGTGGACGGCACAAGACGGCAGTGAAGCGCTGGTGCAGGGCGTTGTGTTCCGCACACGTCCCAACACGCTGCGCCGCTGCTTGAAGCTGACCGGATTAGAAGCAGGCGCACGCTATCGCGTAGAGGGGACCGAAGCGGTTTACACGGCCGAGGCACTCATGAACGGCGGCATTTTGCTGCTGAGAACGAGCGGCGACAACCAGCCCTTTACCTATCATTTGGTGAAAGAGGCGTAATGCCCCGCTGATTTCAGGCGCGGATTTTAAGAAAAAAAGAGAGCCTTCTGCATGCAGCTGAATCGCTGTGTGCAGAAGGCTCTTTTTCTATTTATCGAAAATCACGCCGATGGTAAAAGCAGGCGCCCAAGGCAATCAACACAAAGAACAAAGCGATATAAACGCCAAAGGCAGGCGCACTCCAATCTTCCGAAAGAATTTTTTGCGGGGAAAAGCACTCAAACGGGCTGAAATACGTCAGCCACTCCCCATCTTTTTCTAAAATAGCGCCAAGATAGCCCAGCAGATACAAGACGAGGACGCAGCCATTTGCCGCGGAAGCGCCGAACGAAGCGGAAAGACCGCAAAACAGGAAAGCGGCAGCCAGAAAGAAAAAGGGAATAAAGCCCGACAGCTTGACAATCAGCAAAAGCTGGCCTGCGTCGTAGGTTTCCCCACCCACGGCCATGCCGCAGAGGATGGCCGAAAGACCTGTGCATGCAACCACTGCGAGAGCAGCCAAAAAGGCCGCTGCAACCTTGGAAAAATAAATGTCCAACCGACTGACGGGCATGGCATATAGATATTCAATCGTCTTGCGCTTTTCCTCCTGCACAATCAGGCCGCCGGAAAAGCTGGCCGCAAAAAAGCTGATGACAATCAGCCAAATTTGAAAAATCATGCCGAAATAGTGCATGTAGTTGCCCATGTCCTGCATGGACTCCATGCCCATAAATTGCATCAGTTCCTTGGGCATCGCGTCAAATTTCATCTGTGCCATTTCCTTCATGGAAGGAAAGAGAATCATGTACAAAAACATGATGCAAAACAGCCCAATGCACCAAAGAAGAATCGTTTTCGCTTTTGTTTTCAGCGAAAATAAAAGCAGTGTGCCGCATCGGCGCGGCGAAAATGAAATCATGCTTCATCTCCCTCATAATATTTCAAAAATTCTTCCGACACGCTGCGGTCGCGGATTTCCAGCCGGGATAAATCCATCTTTGCCAAACGCGCCACCAAATCGTTCATGCTGCCTGTATAAGTAAAACATTCCTGTGTGCCGTCCGAAAGGGTATAGCTGACGCTCTGGCAGCGATTTTCCCGCGCCTTTGTCATGTCAATGTCTTCCACGACCACTCCGTCTTTTAAAATGACCGCGCGGTCGCAATAGGTTTCAATTTCTTCCAGCTGATGGCTCGACAAGAAAATGGTAACGCCCTCTTTTTGCAGCCGCTGTAAAAGCTCAAAAAACTTTTTTTGCATCAAGGGGTCAAGGCCGCTGGTGGGTTCGTCTAAAATTAAAAGCTTTACCGGTTTCAGCAAGGCTTGAATGATGCCCACTTTTTTGCGGTTGCCGAGGCTCAGCTCGTTGATTTTCTTATGTTCATCTAATTCAAAATAGGAGAGATATTCTTGTGCCTGTTCCCATGCTGTGCCGCAAATGGAACAATTCAGCCGTAAAAGCTCCGCGCAGGTGATTTTATCGTAAAAAGCGCTGTCGGCAGACATATAGCCCGTCATTTCTTTAATTTTCGCGCTGTCGCGCACGCTGTCATGGCCGAAAATGCGCACGCTTCCTTCGCTGGGATGCAGAAAATTCAGCATGGTTCGGATGGTGGTGGTTTTTCCTGCGCCGTTTTTCCCGACAAAGCCCGTCATGGTGCCGCTTTCCACCGACAGGCAAAGGTTGTTCACAGCGGTAAAATTTCCGTAGCGCTTTGTGAAATGCTCAAATTCGATGGCTTTCATAAAAGATTCCTCCCTTTGATGAAAAAATCCCCTGCTTCACGGGGAAACAGGGGATGTCCAAACAAACGCTTACGCTTTGCCCACAGAGCCGAACAGCTCCATTTTCTCTTTTACAGTTGCCTTGATGGCCTCGGTGCCGGGAGCCAGCAGCTTGCGCGGGTCAAAGCCCTTGCCCTGACGGTCTTTACCAGCTTCGATATACTCACGGGTAGCAGCTGCAAAAGACAGCTGGCACTCGGTGTTCACGTTGATTTTGCAAACGCCCAGGCTGATGGCCTTTTTGATCATCTCAGCGGGGATGCCGGTGCCGCCGTGCAGAACCAGGGGAATATGATCGGTTGCATTGTGGATTTTATCCAATGCGTCGAAGTCAAGGCCCTTCCAGTTTTCGGGATAAACACCGTGGATGTTGCCGATGCCGGCAGCCAGGAAGTCAACGCCCAAAGCAGCAATCTTTGCGCACTCTTCGGGGTCGGCAATTTCGCCTGCGCCGATCACGCCGTCCTCTTCACCGCCGATGGAGCCAACTTCAGCCTCAATGGACAGGCCGTTTTTGTGAGCCATCTCAACCAGCTCTTTGGTTTTGGCGATGTTCTCGTCAATGGCATAGTGGCTGCCGTCGAACATGATGGAAGAGAAACCGGCCTCGATGCACTTTTGTGCACCTTCGTAGCTGCCGTGGTCGAGGTGCAGAGCCACGGGAACCGTGATGTTCAGGCTTTCCACCATTGCCTTTACCATAGCGGCAACAGTTTTGTAACCGGTCATGTACTTACCGGCACCCTCGGAAACACCCAAGATCACCGGGCTTTTCAGCTCCTCAGCCGTCAGCAGGATGGCTTTTGTCCACTCCAGGTTGTTGATGTTGAACTGACCTACGGCATAGTGGCCGTCGCGTGCTTTTTTCAGCATTTCGGTTGCGCTTACCAGCATATTGATAACCTCCAAATCTTGTTCCTGTACGACGCAGGAAGCATGTATGTGAATATTATAACGGATTTGAACAGGAAAATCAAGAAAACAACGAATGCGCGTCAAAAATCCAATTTTTTGAGAAAGAAAGACAAATTCAACAAAGAGTTTTGTGAAAAAGTTTTCAACACTGAGTGGAAAATGCGGGGAAAAAGATGCGTGAAAATTGTGAAAAAGTAAGAGCGAAAAACGATTTTCCACGCTTTCAACAAGGTTTTCAACATTCCACAAAGACAAAGTTTGTGTTTACAACGGGTATAAAAAGCAAAGATTTCGGAAAAGACTTTTCAGCAAAAAACCCTTTTTACAACGTTTTTTTTGGAAAAAAAAGAAAAGCATAGAAAATTGCTTTGAAATATGATATACTTAATACGTTTATGGACAATAAAAGCGGTTTTCCGCGGGACAACAAACGGGCGGGTGCAGCGGCCTTGCCCCAACGGCAAAGCTTTGAACAGCTTAGCAACGGAGGAACCATGAAAGAACAGGAAGAAAAGCTGACCCATGCGCCGGTGTACGGCAAAAATGCCGTCACAGAGCTGCTGAAAAGCGGCGCGGGCGTTGACACGGTTTTTATACAAGACACGATGCAGGCGGGACAAGCCGCCTACTTCACTGCTTTGGCGAAAGAGGCAGGCGCGGTCGTAAAGCGCATTCACGGCGCAAAGCTGCGCGGTATGTGCGGCACGGACAATCATCAGGGCGTAGCCGCGCGGGCGGCCGACGTAGAATACCGCACGCTGGACGATTTGCTCAGCCTGGCGCGCCAGAAGGGCCAGCCGCCTTTTCTGCTGCTTTGCGACGGCGTAGAAGACCCGCATAACTTGGGTGCGCTTGTGCGAACTGCATTTTTGTGCGGTGCGCACGGCGTTGTGATTCCTAAGCGCGGCGGGGTCAGCGTGACGCCGGTTGTGATGAAAAGCAGTGCGGGCGCCGCGGCCGTCATGCCGATTGCGCGTGTATCCAATTTAGGGGAAGCAATCCGTACATTGAAGAAGGAAAATGTGTTTGTCTACTGTGCCGATATGAACGGAACGGCGCTGGAAAAGCAGAATTTGACCGGTGCGGCTGCGCTTGTCATGGGCAGTGAGGGAAAAGGCGTTTCCCCGCTTGTGAAAAAGCTTTGCGACGGTGTGGTGTCGCTGGGCATGGCGCCGCATCTGACGGCGGTAGACAGCTTTAATGTGTCCGTTGCGGGCGGTATCATTTTGTACGAAATGATGCGCCAGCGCGGCTTGAATAAACCGCAGGAATGACTATGGCAGAGCGGAGGATGTGGCTTTGAAATCACAGGAACAAAACGACCGCGGGCGTTTTGATACGATACAAATTGATAGTATTCTCGAGCAAGTGCGCGAGAAGAAAAGCGCTCAGCCGCAGGAAAAGGGGCCGCGCTATCCCAAAACGCCCAAGGGAGAAGAGTGGGAGCTCAACACGATTTTGCACGAGCTGGGCATTGAGCCCAGCCGCAAACGCCGGGTGGATCAAATTTTAATTCAAGTACCCGGTGTGGAACAAGAGGAACAAAAGCCTGAACAAGCTCCCCAGAACACGGTGGACAGTGCTGCGGAGCCTGTGCAGGCAGCGCCGGAAGAACCGGGGCACGAGCCGCCGGTTTCCGGCCAGCCGCCGCGCCGGAAAAAAAGTGCAGGTGCGCCTGCCGCTAAGCGCAAAGTGCGCCGCCCGGCCGAAAAGGCAAAGCAAAAGGCGCCCGAAGCCGCACAGGCGGTGCAGGAAGTAAAGGTTCAGGCGGCGCAGCATACACAAAAGCCGGTGCAAAAGGCAAAGCCCGGCCAAACAGCGGCCGATAAGCTTGCGGCAAGGCGGGAAGGAAAAAGCATTCAGGCACCCGCAGAAGATGCTTCAGAGCAATCAGAGCAAGTTTCTGTACAGCAAGTGCCGGTGCAAAGCAGGCCCCAAAAAGTAAAAAAGAGCGCTTTGAAAGAAACGGTGGAGCTTCCGCAGGAGCCGGTGTTCGACGAGCAGCCCCCCAGCGAGGAAGAACGCAGGGAGCGCCGCCGGCGCGTCGAACAAACCATCCAAGAGGTGGAAGAGGAATACGGCACGATTGATGACGGTGCGGACAGCGACCCGTTTATTCAAGACTTGCATGAAGAGCGCGAGCCGGAGCTGCCCACCTTGGAGCTGCCCAGCATTAAAGCCTATGCAGATGCAGAAGCGTACCGCTTGGAGGAAGAGCGCCGCCGGATTATGGAAGAGGCGCAGCGCGAGGCAAGAAACACCATTCATAACGCCGCCCAGTTCGCCATGCAAATGGAGATTACAAGGCGGCACATGGCGGCCTTGAAAGAAGAGGGCAGCGAACAGCGGGAAAGCTATGAAGAGCCGGAAGAGATCGGCATGGGCAACCAGCTGTTCGGAGAAGTGGACGACCAGTTCCGCGCATTTTTCAGCAATACGGTGGTTGTGGACAAAGCCGCGATGGACGAAGCGGTAAACGGCCACAAAAAACAGGGATTTTTCCATAAGCTTTTCCATAAGCGTTCTGTGGAGGAAACCGCTCCGTTAAGCGGTGAATACGACGCGCTGATGCCGGGAACGCCGGGCTATGCCGCGGCGCGCGCAGAGCAGCAGCCACAGCCGGTTGAGGAGCTGGATTTTCAGCAGGAGCAACCCGCAGAGGACACAGAAGAGCTGGTGCTTCCAACTTCTTCTGCGGAGCCGTCCTTTGAGGAAATTGAGCCTGTCGAGAGCGATGAGCCGCTGTTGAACGAAATCATCGAGGAAGAAGATCAAGCAGAACGGCAGGCTGCTGTATCGGTGCCGGAGCGGGAAGCGCCTTACCAAGTGGTGACGGGCTCTGTGCACACCGACACTGTCGGCGAAGTGGTAACGGAGCACCATGTAGAAGATACGGGCGGGCTGAAAGCCGACGTTTTAACACTCAAAATGAAAAATCTGGAGTCAAGTGCGACTCCTGTTGAGGGAACGGCGCGCAAGTATAATGAGCGCAGCATTCCCGACGATATCGAAATTCCTCTTGGTGAGGAAGAGCTCGAGCGGCGCCGACGTGCGCATCGGCTGGCGAATCCGACGGCGGCAAGCGGTGCAGTGGACGAATACAGCACGCTTTCCGATGCGCCCGTCGTGGCGGCCAATTTGGCGACCATGCGAAAAACACGCCTGCTTCGCTTGGTGGTAACGGGTGTGATATCAGCTGTTTTGCTGTATCTGGGCATTGCGGCCGGAGCATCTTGGCCGCTGGCACAGGCAATTGACCCGGTTTCTCAGCCGCTGTTCTTTGTGCTGACGAATTTTGTGCTTTTGGCCGGATGCGGCTTGATTTCGATTACAACGCTTTCGGCGGGCTTTATGGGCCTTGCGCAGGAGCCGACTACAGACAGCTTTGCGGCGCTTGCATTCAGCGGTGCTTTGCTGCAAAGTCTTGCTTACTTGTTTGTTCCGGGCCAGTACGTTCCGGGCAAAATTACGTTGTTTGCACCGGTTGCGTCGCTTATTTTGTTTGCGAGCGCCGTGGGAAAATGGATGCAGATTCGCATGATTTGCCGCAACTTCGACCAAACCAGTTCCGGTGCGGAGCATGCAGCCGCATTTTTGGTGCGAAAGGAAAGTTTGGCGAAACGGCTTTGTGCGGGTTTGGGTGAGCCCGACCCCGTGCTTCTCATCAGCCGTCCGACGGCACTGGTGAAAGGCTTTTTGACGCAGAGCTTTTCGGCGCGTTTATATGACGCGATGGCGCAAACGCTGTCTTATATCATCAGCGGCGCGGCAGTTTTATGTGCTGTGATTTCCGGCATCGTGCAAAAGGATGTCATGCAGGGAATTTCGGCGCTTGCGGGCGCACTTTGCATGATTGCGCCGCTCGCGTGTACGCTGGTTTACGCGGTTCCCGCGGAGCTGATGCAGAAATATGCTTCGCGCCACAAAGCGGTGATTCCCGGCCCCAGCGCCGTACAGGCTTTGGGCAGTGCCAACACGGTTTTGCTCAGTGCGACCGATTTGTTCCCCAAAGGAAGCGTTCGTTTGCACGGCATCAAAACGTTTGAAAAAGAACGTATTGACCTTGCAATTATGTACGCCTCCAGCATTTTGACAAAGCACTGCGAAACGCTGAAAGACATCTTTTTGGGTATCATCGAAAACAACACGAGCATTTTGTATGATGTGGAAAGTGTGACGGTAGAGGCCGGATATGGCTTTACGGGCTGGATTGAGCACAACCGCGTGATTATCGGCAACCGTGAAATGATGATTCACCATGAAATTGAAATTCCTTCGATGGACTATGAACGCAAGTACACGAAAAACGGGCAGTATGCCGCCATTTATCTGGCGGTGTCCGGCAAGGCGTTCGGCATGTTCCTTGTAAGCTATGCGCCCAACCGCGGCGCGGCGCGCATTTTGAACAGCCTGACGCGCAGCGGCATCAGCGTGATTGTCCGCTCGGAAGACTTCAATATCACCAGCGGCCTTGTGGCGAACACTTATCGAATTCCGCAAAACACCGTAAAGGTGCTGGCGCAGTCGGAATACGATGCGCTCAATGTGGAAACGGCCTACCGTGCAACGAGCGACGGCGTGATGATTCACGACGGAAGCTGCAAATCTTTCTTGGGCGGTATGCGCGCGGCGTCTTGTGCCGCGGCCGGTGAACACTTGGCGCGCAACGTGCAGGCAGGCGCTATTTTGCTGAGCGCTGTGGTGTGCTTGCTGCTTTCGTTCTATGCGGGCCTTTCCGGCATGAGTCTTGGCCTTGTGGTGTTCTACCAAGTTGCCTGGAGCGCCATCACAGTGGCGATGCCTTTCTTGCGGCGTCCGTAATGTTTTTGAATGATTTTGAAACTGAACAACCCCCCGAAACCTTCCAGTAAGGCTTCGAGGGGTTGTTATCATTTATAGAGCGAATTTTCTTTTTTCCAACAGCTGCATCATGAGAAGTCCGGCGCAAAGGAGTACTTGCGCCGCCGGGGCGGCCAGCCAAATGCCGTTGATGCCAAACCATAATGGCAGTACATACAGGCAAAGCGGGCTTGCGGCGAGCGGGTCGCCGTAAATAAATAAAAGACTTTTTTTCGAATGTCCGCGCGCATAAAAATAAGAGCAGAATAAGCGCACCACGCCCCAAAGCGGCAGGCTCAGCGCCGCACAGATGATTGCAAAATGAGAGCGGACGGCGGTTTCCAAAGAAGCGCCGAACAGAACAGGAATTTGTGTGCGCAGTGCGATGCTTCCCATGCACAGCACAAAGCTCAGGCCAAGGCAAAGCGCCAATGCACGCAGAAAGACACGCCGGATGCCGTGCTCATTGCCCGCGCCGCTGCACAAACTGATGAGCGGCTGTGCGCCCTCGCCAATGCCCGAAAGCAGGGGCTGTAAACTGCCGACCAGATAGCTGATGATGGCATAGATCGCGGCGGCACTCTCACCGCCGTAGGCAAGGCACTGCCAGTTGTTCAGCATAATCAATAAACTGCCGGAAAGCGAAAGCCCGAACGGGGAGAGCGCAATGAGCAGTGTTTTTTTCACAAGCGGAGGGGTAAGGCACAGCTGTTTGAACGAAAACGGCAACGCACGCGAGCGCAGTAAAAACACAATTTCGAGCCCGGCACTTGTAATTTGCGCGGCGACCGTGGCAAGCGCCGCGCCCGCCATGCCGAAATTGAGTACCATAATAAACAGCCAGTCGAGCGCGATATTGGCAAACAGACTGTATACCGTAATTGCCATTGCAGGCACGGTTGCTCCGGTGCTGCGCAAAAGCGGGTTTAACCCTGCATTTAAAATCTGACCGAAGCAAAGCAGAGCGGCAACCTGCATATAATCGCAGGCAAGCTTGTGCAAATGGCCGGTTGCACCCAGTAAAAGCAGGGCTTCGCGGTACGTTGCCAACAAACCGACGGTTACAGCAAGCGCCGCAAGCACAAGCAAGATAATGGTGTTGCCCCTCGCTTTGGCGGCACCTTGTTCATCGCCGCGCCCCAGCGCCATCGCAACCAAAACCCCGCCGCCGCTGCCGATGCCGAGGCCGGTTGCCAAAATGACGGCAGGCAGCGGCCAAAGAATATTGATGGCGGCAAGCCCGGCGTCGCCCATCGCGCGCCCGATGAAAAAACCGTCTACAATGATGAAAAAGCCGGTTAAAAGCTGACTTGCCATTGCCGGGAGAATGTAGTGAAAAAAATAGCGTTCGGGATGCGCCGCATGAGGGTGGGGCGCATTTGCCGAAAAAGAAACTGCGGTGTTACTCATAGTCAATCGGAAGGGTGGGAAGGCCGTTTAGCGCATAGTCGTTCCAGCGGGCCTGAGGCTTTGCTTCGTATTCGTAAAAACCCTGCGCGGCAACCATGGCCGCATTGTCGCCGCACAGCGAAAGATCGGGCAAATAAAGCCGTGCCCCCAGCTTTTGCACACCTTGTTCCAGCTTTTCACGGAGCGCGCGATTGGCCGCTACGCCGCCCGCAATGCAAATTTGTTTTGCGTTTGTATCGCTTGCGGCACAAAGCAGTTTTTCCGCTAAAATTTCTGTGATGCGCCATTCAAAGCTGGCCGCCATATCCGGCACGGACACTTCCTCGCCTTTTTGGCGCAGTTGGTTCACGGTGTTCAGCACGGCGGTTTTCAGCCCGGAAAAGCTGACGTTATACGGCCCTTCTACCTTGGGCGTGGGCAGGGGATACGCAAGGCGGTTGCCCTCGGCGGCCGCGCGGCTGACTGCCGGGCCTCCGGGATAGCCAAGCCCCAGCGTGCGCGCCACTTTGTCGAACGCTTCGCCGGCGGCGTCGTCAACGGTGCGGCCTAAAACGCGAAACTGAGTATAGCTCTGGACTTCGACAATATGACTGTGACCGCCGCTTGCCACAAGGCATAAAAAGGGCGGTTTTAAGTCGGGATGCGTTAAGTAAAGCGCTGCAATGTGTCCGCGCAAATGGTGAACGGGAATCAAGGGCTTGTCCGCCGAGAAGGCCAGACCCTTCGCGAAGTTTACACCGACGAGAACGGCCCCGATGAGACCCGGCGCAAACGTCACGGCAATGCCGTCAATATCCTCTAAGCGGCAATTCGCTTCTCGCAGTGCCTTTTTTGTCACTTGGGAGATGTGTTCGATGTGGCGGCGTGAAGCAATTTCCGGCACAACGCCGCCGTACAGATTTTGTTCCTCAGACGAGGAAGCAATGCAGGAACTGTGAATCACTCGGCCGTTTTCCACAACGGCGGCGCAGGTGTCGTCACAGCTCGTTTCAATGCCTAATAGTTTCATGGAGAATCCTTTCTTTTTTTATAGCCACAGGAAAGAGTAAGTGCGCAGCAATTACAAAAGCCGCTCCATCATCAAAGCGTTTTCCTGCGGGGCGCTGTAAAAATTTTTGCGCACGCCGAGCAGGGAGAATCCGAGCGTTTCGTATAAAGAACGCGCCGGAGTGTTGCTGATGCGCACTTCGAGCGTGACACGCGCACAGCCTTTCTGTGCCAATTCCGAAAAGGCGTTCGTCAGCAGGGTGCGCGCCGCGCCGGTGCGGCGCGCGGTTTCATCAACACTTAAAGCATCTAAATTCGCCTCGTCCGCCACGGCGGTGAAAGCGGCAAAGCCGATGACGGATTCGCCTTCGCACAAAACAAAACAGGATGCACAGGGCGCGAGCAGGGCGCTTTCAATGCCGGCGGCGTTCCAGCCGTCCTGCACGCGCGCTTCTATCGCGGCAACGGGCAGAATATCTTGTTTAGTCATGCGGCGAACGTGCCGCATGGATTTTTGTTCTTGTGTGTGCATGGTTCATCCCTTTGCGTCGTACCAAGTGGTGCCCTCGTGAACATCGGCGGTCAGCGGAACGGCAAACGCGGCGGCGTGCTCCATTTCCTCGCGCACAATTTCCTTCACAGCGGGCGCTTCGTCGAGAGGACACTCGACAATCAGTTCATCGTGTACCTGCAAAATCAAACGGGCGCGCAGCTGTTCTTTTTTCAAACGATGTGCCACGCGCACCATAGCAAGCTTAATCACGTCGGCCGCAGTTCCTTGAATGGGAGTATTCATCGCCATGCGTTCGCCTTGTGCGCGGATGTTGAAGTTTGCCGCGGAAAGCTCGGGAAGCGCACGGCGGCGGCCGTACAGCGTGGCAACATAGCCGTGCTCTTTTCCATAGGCCACAGTGTCCTCCATATAGCGGCGCACATTCGGATAAGTGTTCAGATAAGCGTCAATGAAAGACTGCGCTTCCTGCACGGTAATAGATAAATCGCGGCTTAAAGAGTAGGAGCCTTTGCCGTAAATGATGCCGAAATTGATGGCCTTGGCCGAGGTGCGCATCTCGTGCGTTACATCTTCGGGCGCAACACCGTACATTTTTGCGGCGGTGGCGCGGTGAATGTCTGCGCCGGATAAAAATGCCTCCCGCATGGCCTCGTCGCCGGAAATGTGCGCCAGTACGCGCAGTTCAATCTGGCTGTAATCGGCGTCAACCAGCGTACAGCCGGGTGCGGCGACGAAATAGCGGCGAAAACGGCTGCCCAGCGCCGTGCGCACGGGGATATTCTGCAAGTTCGGCTCGTTCGAGGAAATGCGCCCGGTGCGCGTCTCCGTTTGATTAAAGGTGGAGCGGATGCGCCCGTCCGGTTCAATCACCTTTAAAAGCCCTTCCACATAGGTGGAGTTCAGCTTTTGATAAACGCGGTATTGCAGAATGTGGTCGATAACCGGAGAGTACCCGCGCAGAGACTCCAGCGTTTCCGCATTCGTGGAAAATCCGCTTTTCGTTTTCTTGCGCGTGGGCAGGCCCAAATCTTCAAACAGCGCTTTTCCGAGCTGTTTGGGGCTGTTGACGTTGAACTCGTAGCCCACTTCTTCGTAAATCGCGCTAAGTTCTTGCTCCAGCGCCGTGCGCAGCTCCTTGCCGAAATCCTCAATGCCTTGGCGGTCGACAAGAATGCCACTGTTTTCCATCTGTGCCAGCACACCGCACAGCGGCAGTTCGATGTCGCGCAGCAAGGCCGTCATGCCCTGCTCTTCGCACAAATTCTGCAGTGTGCGGCAAAGGGGCTCCAGCAAAGCGGCTTCGGGGGCAGCGTCACAGCGAAACGCGCCGCTCACACCGTATTCCTGCGCCAAGCGCTCAATGGTGTACTCTGCCGCCGCAGGGTTTAACAGGTAAGCCGCAAGCTTTGCGTCAAACACAACGGCATCCATCGGTGCGCCCAGTGCATCGGCACGGCGCAAAAGCGGCTTTGCGTCAAAGCAGTACAGCGATACACCGCCGGAAAGCAAGCCCGTGATTTCGGCATCCGTGCAAACGCGGAACACTTTTTCCTCAGAAACCACACACCAGCCGCTTTCGTGCGCGAAGAGAAAGCACTCCCCGGTGTAATGCTCCGGTGCGGGCAAAATGGGCGTATCGGGGCGCTCGTCCAATTGTGCGGCACGCGCGCTGTCGAGGCCCAGCTTTTGCAGAGTGGAAAACATTTCGCACTGCGCAAAAAGCGTCTGTGCGCGCTCGCCGTCTACGGTACCGCGCGTGTAAGCGCCCGGCTCTGTGGGAATGGGGGCGTTTGTGAGAATTTCCGCTAAGGTGCGGCTCATCTGCGCCTGCTCACGGTCGCGCAAAAGCTTTTCCCGCACGCCTTTTTTGATGGCAGGGTCGTCAATATTTTCATAAACTCCGGCCAGAGTGCCGAATTTCTGAATGAGCGAAAGCGCTGTTTTCTCTCCAACGCCCGCAACGCCGGGAATGTTGTCGGAGGTGTCGCCCATTAAGCTTTTTACATCAATCAGCTGAGCAGGGGACAGGCCGTACTGCTCCCTGATAGCGTCTTCGTCAATGCGGCGCGCCTTCGTGCCCTCATACTGAACGCTGACGCCGCCGCCCACCAGCTGAAAGCTGTCGCGGTCGCCGGTGGCAATCACACAGCTGTCGCCGCGGCTGCGGCATGCCTGTGCCAGCGTGCCCAGAATATCGTCGGCCTCGTAGCCCTCGCATGTCACCATGCGGTAGCCCAGTGCAGAGAGCATCTCTTTTAAAACGGGCATCTGCGCCGCAAGCTCGGCGGGCATGCCTTTGCGCTGTGCTTTGTAGCCGTCGAACATCTGATGGCGAAAGGTAGGTGCTTTTAAGTCAAACGCAATCGCCACCTCGTCGGGGTGCTCGGCTTGTTCCAGCTTCGATAAAATATTAAAAAAGCCCACAAGGGCGTTGGTGTATTGGCCGTCCTTCGTTGTCAGCAGTTTAATGCCGTAAAACGCACGGTTGACAATGCTGTTGCCGTCGATGGCAAGCAGTTTCATCGGCTTCGCCTCCTTGAGTATGCATTGAGATGTCCGGGTATGAAACAAGGGTTTCACACCCACAAAAAGTTTTACCTTTTTAGTATACCATATTCTGTGTCTTTGTGGTAGAATAGAAAAGATTGAAATATAGGTGTGCCGAGAAAAAAGCATAAAAATGTTTTGAAAGCGCGCCTGAATCATAACGCGATTTGAAACAGTAAGGAGAAAGCAAGCAAACCATGCTAAAGATAGGAACGCTGGAACTTTCACCGGGCGCGGCCTTGGCGCCGATGGCCGGTGTCACAGACACCACCATGCGGCGGCTGTGCGCTTCGTTCGGCGCAAGCTGTACGGTGAGCGAAATGGTGAGCGCCAAAGCGCTGACGATGGGCGATAAAAAAAGCCCGCGTTTAATGGCAGGCGGCAGTGCGCCGGCCCCGTTCGGCATTCAGCTGTTCGGAGCTGAGCCCGAGGTGATGGGACAAGCGGCAGAAATGATTGTACAGGGCAAATATGGGGTGTCCTTTGATTTTTTAGACATTAACATGGGGTGTCCCGCGCCGAAAATTACCGGGCCGGGCGCCGGCAGTGCCCTCTTGAAAGACCCGGTGCGCGCCGGGGAAATTGTGCGAGAAACGGTGCGGCATGCCGCGGGCGTGCCCGTTACGGTTAAGCTTCGCATCGGATGGGACGAAGATGATTTGCACGCGGGAAGCGGCGTTGAAGTTGCAAAGCGCTGCGAGGACGCGGGCGCGGTGATGCTGACCGTTCACGGCCGCACGCGCCGTCAAATGTATGAGCCGGGTATCCGCCCCGAGGAAATTGCCCGCATTAAACAGGCGGTTTCGATTCCGGTGGTCGCAAACGGCGATGTCACCAGCGCCGAAAGCGCTTTGGCCCTGATGCAGGCAACCGGCTGTGACGGCGTTGCTGTCGGGCGCGGCGCCATGGGCAACCCGTGGCTGTTTGCACAGATTGCGGCGGCGATGCGCGGCGAGGAAATTCCCCCTGCGCCGGGCTTGCAAGAGCGCTTTCGCATTCTGCGCCGCCATATTTACGACATGTGTGAAGATAAGGGCGAACGCGTCGCGATGATGGAAGCGCGTTCCCATGCAGCGTGGTATATGCACGGGCTGAAAGGCGCGGCGCGCTTGCGGCGCGAATGCTGTGCAATGACGCATTTCACTGATTTAGAGCCGGTGATTGAGCTGGCATTCGAGCTTCAGCACGAGCACGAAAAACGCCTTTAATCCATGTTTTGATATTCCTGTGCACAGGGGGCGCTCAGCTCGTCGAGTGTCCAGCGATAGCAAGGCAGCATGTGCTTCATAAAGTACTCCGCTTCCGGACACTGCATCGCGCGCAGCGCTTCGCTCTGCTGTTTTTTGGCGCCTAGAAACTCGCGGCTGCCCGCCTGCTCTTCATCAATGCATTTGATGAGCGCGGAAAGCCGGTCGGCGGCCTTGAGCAGTTTCTGCTCGTCTGGCGTCAGGCATTCCCCGGTTAAGTAGCCGTGCATTTCGCCGGAAATTTTGGGCGGCAAAAGCGTGCACAGGGTTTGCGCCGCGTCGCGTTCCAGCTCTTTAAAGGCGGTTAAAAGCGGCTCATTTTTATATTTCACCGGGGTGGGCAAATCGCCCGTCATAATTTCGCCCGCGTCGTGGTACAGCGCCGCGACAGCCACAGTTTCGGGCCGCACGGGCACAGTGTGAAGATGGGCGAAGTGCTTGTTGGCAATCAGGCACAGCGTATGTGCCAAAATGGCGGTGTCGGCGGTGTGCTCACTGACCGACTCTGTGCGGGAAGAGCGCATCAGCCCCCACCGCGCAATATATTTCATGCGCGCCAAAAGCGCATTAAAGGGGTAAAGCTTCATAATCAATTCCTCCTGCCGGGCGCAGCGGCTGCGCCCGCTTGTGAAACATTATTGAAAGGATGAGGTGCGAAAAAAATGAAAAGTTTGACAGAAAAAGATTGGGGAAAGGGATATCTCTTTACCTTTCTCGTTTGCTGTCTGGGTGCCTTTGCGATTTATCTGCCGTTTTTGTTCATCGACAAAGGTCTGTTTCAATACTGCGGCGATTTTAATACCCAGCAAATACCGTTTTACACCTACATGAACGGGTTTGTCAAGTCCGGCGCGGGTCAGTGGAGCTGGGAAACCGACCTCGGAAGCTCCGCGGTCAACTCCTATTCGTTCTATTTGCTCGGTTCGCCCTTTTTCTGGCTCAGTGTGCTTTTGCCGCAAACATGGGCGCCGTTTGCCATGGTTCCGCTGCTGGTGCTCAAATTCGGTGTGTGCGGCCTTGGTGCGTTCACCTGGCTTCGCCGCTATTCCCGCACAAAAAGCTACGCTGTCATTGCAGCATGCCTGTATGCCTTTTCGGGCTTTACCGTATACAACACCTTTTTTAATCATTTTGTCGACTGCATTGCGCTGTTTCCGTTTTTGCTCTGGGCGCTCGACGCTTACGTCTATGACGGCCAGCGCGCGGTATTTCCCTTGGTGGTGGCAATCAACTGCCTGAATAACTACTTTTTCTTCGCGGGACAAATTGTCTTTTTGATGCTGTACTTCTTTATCAAGCTGTTTTCTGGCGAATACCGCATCACGCTTTCCGCTTTTGCCCGCCTTGCATGGGAAAGCCTGCTCGGGGTGGCGCTGGGGTGCCTTTTGCTCATTCCCACGGTGTTAAGCCTGCCGCAAAACCCCCGAACGGTTGATTTGTCCAGCGGCTTCGGCTTTTTGATGTACGGCAAGGTACAGCAGTATTTTGCCATTTTGTCTTCGCTGTTTTTGCCGCCGGACCCCACGTATCTGCCCAATATTTTTACCGATGCAGTGATCAAGCACACCAGCATGACGGCATATCTGCCGCTGGTGAGCATGGTGGGCGTGTGGGCTTACTGCAAGGCAAAGCCGAAAACGGCCTTGACGCGCCTTTTAGCGGCGTGCCTTGTAATGGCGCTGGTTCCTGTTTTGAATTCCAGCTTTTACGCGCTGAATTCCAGCTACTATGCACGCTGGTACTATATGCCTATTTTGCTGATGTGCGCCGCAACCATGTACGCGCTGGAAAATGCCGAAGAGGTGGATATTTGGCGCGGTATGCGCTTTACGGGCGTTATTACGATGCTTTACATCGTATTTGCCATTGTCCCCAAAGAGGAGGACGGCACATGGTCGTTTGGTGTGGTTGACAATCAGCCGCGCTTTTGGCTGACGTATTTTACCGCGCTTTTGGGTCTTTTGCTTTTTGCGGGCTTTCTGTCCAATATGCGCGGTCAGCGCCGGTTCCCGGCCGTACTGCTGTGTGCAATTTTGGGCTTTTCTTGGTTTTATTCCGTGGCGCACATCTCGCTCGGAAAATTCCCTCAGTGGGAACGCGACAGCGCCTATCGCCAGCAGTATTATAACGCTGCGCCGAATATCCAGTGGCCTGAGGACGACTTTTTCCGAACCGATACGTTCAATGAGTCGGACGGCGGCGTTTACGACAATATGAGCCTTTTAATGGAAAAGCCCAGCCTGCGCTTTTTCCATAGCGTGGTCACGCCGTCCATTATGGACTTTTACCCCCGTGTAGGAGTGAAGCGCGACGTTTCCAGTAAGCCGTCCCCGGATTTATACGCACTGCGCGGCCTGCTGGGTGTGCGTTATGTTATTACAACATTGGCCCAAAAGCAGGAGTTTTCCGATGCCTACGGTGCTTACGGTTATGAATATCAGTTTTCGGACGACACCTTTGCTTATTTCTATAATACAAACGAGCTGCCGATGGGCTTTGCTTACGACAAGTATATTCTGCTGGAAAAAGAGGGAGAGCAAGCGGCTGAGGCAATTTCCGACACACCGATGCAGCAGGCTGTCGACAGCCCGGACGCAGCTCCGACGGAACCGAGCCTTATGGAACTGGCGGAAAACGTCCGCGGCAATATGCTGGTGCGCGCCATCGCTTTGACGCCTGAACAGATTGAAACCTACGGCCATTTAATGGAGCCTGTCACACCTGAGGAAACACAGAACTTGAATTATGACACCTATCGGGCGGATGTGGCCGAGCGCCGCCTCACGGCTGTGAGCGATTTTACCGCCGACCACACCGGTTTTACGGCGCACATTACGTTGGACAAAGAAAATCTTGTGTTCTTCTCGGTACCTTATGACGAGGGCTTTACCGCAACCGTAAACGGTGAGGAAGTGACAATCGAGCGCGTGTCGGGCGGCATGTCTGCGGTTTTGTGCCCCGCGGGCACGAGTGAAATTGTGTTCACTTACGTTACACCGGGCTGGACAGCCGGCGTGGCGGTAACAGCTGCGGCGATTGTCGTTTGGATTGGATACGCCGCGTACAGCTTTTACGAAAAACAACGAAGGAGAAAACACGCATGAATCAATATGCAGCGCGCATTGCGAAAGAGCTTTCCGTCACTCCCGCACACGCCGGAGCGGCTTTGGATTTAATTGATGAGGGCAACACCATTCCGTTTATTGCACGTTACCGCAAAGAAGCCACGGGAAGCATGGACGATGGCGTGCTTCGTGCTTTGGATGAGCGCTATGCCTACTTGAAAAAGCTGGACGAGCAAAAAGAAACTGTGAAAAAAGCAGTCACTGAACAGGGGAAATGGACACAGGAACTTGAGCAGGCGCTGGCCGAGGCGGAAACCTTGGCGCAGGTGGAGGACTTATACCGCCCCTACCGCCCCAAGCGCAAGACAAAGGCCAGTGTTGCCCGTGAGCGTGGGCTTGAGCCGCTTGCCGAGCGCCTTTGGCAGCAGCAGCGAGGCGATGACCCGATGGCGCTTGCAAAAGAGTATCTTTCCGAAGAGGTTGCGGATGAAGAAGCCGCGCTTGCCGGTGCGCGCGATATTTTGGCCGAGCAGATTGCTGACGACGCGGCACTGCGCGGGCAGCTGCGCACGCTCTACCAGAAAAAAGGCGTTTTGGAAACAAAAGCGACAGACGATACCGCGCAAAGCGTTTATGAGGGATATTATGATTATACGGAATCTGTGGCGAAAGCGGCAGGACACCGTGTGCTTGCCATTGACCGAGGCGAGCGTGAGAAAATTCTGCGTGTATCGGTACAAGTTCCGCCGGAACAAGCGCAGACGATTGTGCTTCGCTTTGCGGTGAAAAACCACAGTGCGGCGGCACAGCAGGTACAGCAGGCGGCTTTGGATGCCCTCAGCCGTTTGATTGCACCTTCTTTGGAGCGAGAAATCCGTTCGGAATTGACGCAGGCGGCCTGTGAAGGGGCGATTGCTGTGTTCGGCCAAAATTTACAGCAGCTTTTGCTCCAGCCGCCCATTAAAGGCAAGGTTGCCATGGGCTTAGACCCCGGCTACCGTATGGGCTGTAAAACGGCTGTCGTAGACGCTACGGGCAAGGTTTTGGACACAGCTGTGGTCTATCCTGTGCCGGAATTTAAAAAGGTAGAACAGGCGAAAAAAACCATCAAGGGCCTGATTCAAAAACACGGCGTGGAGATTATCGCCATCGGCAACGGAACGGCGGGCAAAGAAACGGAACTTTTTGCCGCCGAGGTGCTTTCTGAATTGGCACAGGAAGGCGTGAAGGGAATCAGCTATATGGTCGTTAGCGAAGCCGGGGCAAGCGTGTACTCGGCATCCGAGCTTGCGGCAAAAGAGTTCCCGGATTATGACGTGAATTTGCGCAGTGCGGTGTCGATTGCGCGCCGCTTGCAGGACCCGCTGGCCGAGCTGGTGAAAATTGACCCGAAGGCGGTCGGTGTGGGGCAGTACCAGCACGATATGCCGCCCGCGCGGCTGGCACAGGCTTTGGATGGCGTTGTGGAGCGGTGCGTCAACAGTGTGGGCGTCGATTTGAATACAGCCTCTGCACCTTTACTGGGGCGCGTGGCAGGCTTGACGGCGGCCACCGCAAATAATATTGTGGCCTACCGCGAGGAAAACGGTGCGTTTCACAGCCGAAAAGAATTGCTGAAAGTAAAAAAGCTGGGGCCGAAAGCATTTGAGCAGTGCGCGGGATTTTTGCGTGTGCCGGGCGCAAAAGACCCGCTGGATACGACAGCCGTTCACCCCGAAAGTTATCAGGCGGCGCGCGGTGTGCTGGAGCGGTGCGGCTTTGCCCTTGAAGATATCGGAACAGCAAAAATGAGCGAACTCGAAGCCACGGCGAAGGCTTACGGGCTGGAAAATTTAGCCGGAGAAGTGGGCGTCGGTGTGCCGACCCTGCAAGATATTTTAGCCGAGCTGGTGCGGCCCGGACGCGACATGCGCGACAGCTTGCCGAAACCGCTTTTGCGCACCGATGTCATGGACATGAAAGACTTAAAGCCCGGCATGGAACTGACGGGAACGGTGCGCAATGTGATTGACTTCGGCGCATTTGTGGACATCGGCGTCCATCAGGACGGGCTGGTTCACATCAGCCAAATTTGCAACCGCTTTATTAAGCATCCGTCGGAGGTACTCAAAGTAGGCGATGTTGTCACCGTGTGGGTACTCTCGGTGGACGAGGCAAAAAAACGCATTGCTTTGACAATGAAACAACCAAAACAGGCAAACGGCTGAGTCGGCTTTTCTTGCGCGCGGCTCAAACCGGAAAGGAAAAGGAGGATGCTTTGTGCCAAAGCGCTTGAAAGACCATTTTATCTTTGAAAAACAGTTTTTGCTGAATATGCTTGCCATTGCCGTTCCCATTGCCCTGCAAAATATGATCAGCTTTGGCGTTGCGATGATGGACAGCGTCATGCTGGGCGGTTTGGGCGACAAGGCCATTTCTGCCGCGAATTTGGGCGGACAGCCGTTTTCCCTTTTGATGAGCATCGGCTTTGGGCTTTCGTCGGGCGGCAGCGTGTTGATTGCGCAATATTGGGGCCGCGGTGACGTGGCACGCATTCGAACGGTGATGCGCCTTAGCATGCAAATCGTCTTTACCGCTTCCTCGCTGATGACGCTTGTTTGCTTGCTGTTTCCTCAGCAGGTCATGGGGCTGTACTCCAATGAAGCGGAGATTGTCGCGGCGGCGGCGCAGTATTTGCAGCTTGTGGCGTTGTCTTATCTGCCGTACAGCATTTCCAATAACTACATAATGAGTCTGCGCGCCGTAGAAAAAGTAACAGTGTCTGCGGCGATTTACGGCACGAGCTTTTTTGTCAACGTCTTTTTCAACTATGTCTTTATCTTCGGCGCATTCGGTGCACCTGCTTTGGGTGTGCGCGGCGCGGCGGTCGGAACCATTTTGGCACGGTGCAGCGAGCTTTTGCTGGTGACGATTTATATGTATGCAAAAGAGGATACCATCGGCTTTCGTTTTTCGGACTGCTTTCGCTTAAAAAATGAAATGATTCAGGACTATACGCGCCACAGCCTGCCGGTTCTCGGCAATGAGCTGCTCTGGGGACTGGGCATTTCCGTAACGACTGCCATCATCGGGCGCATCGGCAGTGTATTTGTAACGGCAAACTCCATTGCTGCGGTATTGAATCAGCTGGCTCTGGTTTCTGTTATCGGTGTAGGCAATGCTGCGGCTGTCATCACCGGAAAGCTGATTGGAGAAGGCCGCATGCAGCGCGCAAAACGCGCGGCAAATACTATTTTGCTGGGCAGTGTGTTTGTAGGCATGTTCAATTGTGCGATGATTTTTATTCTGCGCCCCATTTTTCTTTCGTTTTACCGTATTACGCCCGAAGCTTACGAGGCGGCTTATACCGTTATGGGCGTTTTGGCGCTGCTTCATTTGAGCCTTGCGATTGACATCACCTGCATTATCGGCATTTTGCGCGGCGGCGGCGACACGAAAACGGCCTTTGCGTTCGACTGCGGCGCCTTGTGGCTGGTGAGCGTGCCCATGGGCGTGTTAAGCGGTCTTGTCTGGGGATGGCCGGTGCCGCTCGTTTATGTCATGCTCAAGCTCGACAGCCCGATTAAAACGATTTTATCACTCATTCGTTTAAAAAGCGGCGCGTGGATTCGCAACGTGACGAACGGTGCATAAATTATTTTGTTCATGGATATATCGTAAATATTGTGAATAAAATGAGAACAAAGTGATAACAAAAATACCATAGGAATAATTGCTAATCTTTTAAAGTTCTTATAGTGGGTTTTGTACAAACTTTTCAGAGGAATGTTGTAAAATGGCTTTTCTCCTTGACTTTTCAAGTGTGTAACGATAAAATGAGGGAGTATTAAGAGTGACGGCAGGCAAAAAGATGCACATGAATGAAGACAGCTTGCGGCAAACGCTGCTGCGGTGCAAAAGCGGTGATGAACAGGCACTGGCCGCCCTGATTGCTTGGCAGATGCCGCGGATTCGCGCGGCCGCTCAAGCGGGTGTGTGTCCCGGCCTTGATTTTGAAGACGCTGTTCAGGAGGGGATTATCGCTTTGTTCAGCGCCATCAATACTTACTCGGAAGACAAGGGCGCTTCTTTTGCCACCTATGCCTCTTTGTGCATTCGCAACGGAATTTTAACAGCTCGGCGTTCGGCACGGCGCAAAAAACACGCTTTGCTGAATGATTCGCTTTCGATGGAGCAGGTGCAGTGTACGCCCGCCACGGAGATGACACCGGAGCAAACGGTGGAAATCAACGAGCGCTTGTCGAGCGCCATGCAGGGCATTGCAACCCGTCTTTCCAGCTTAGAGCGGCAGGTGCTTTTGCTGTTTTTAGATGGTGCGTCGTACAGCACAATTGCACAGCGGCTGAATATTTCCGAAAAAACGGTCGATAATGCTTTACAGCGTGTGCGCACAAAATTGAGCCGTGTTTAAGCGTAGCTGCTGTTTTAGCGCGGCGCAGTTCCACTTTTTCTTAAGACATAAGGCGTTTGAAAAAGCGCCTTGATATGCCCCAGTAGCTTAAAGTCAGAGCGTTGGTCCCAGATCAAAGGTGTCGGTTGAAATCCTTCCGCGGGCAAAAATACTATCCAGAACGGAGAAACCATTATGTACGAAGACAAGACCTTAGTATGCAAAGATTGCGGCCAGGAGTTCGTGTTCACCGCCGGTGAGCAGGAGTTTTATGCAAGCCGTGGCTTCGAGAACGAGCCGCAGCGCTGCAAATCCTGCCGTGACGCCCGCAAAAATGCTACCCGCGGCACCCGTGAGATGTTCGTTGCAACCTGCGCTTCCTGCGGCAAAGAGGCAAAAGTGCCCTTCAAACCCCGTGAGGATCGCCCCGTTTATTGCAGCGAGTGCTTCGCAAAAATGAAAGACGAGGCATAAGGGCCAATCGTTTTGCATTGCAGCAATCAAAAGCGCCGTCCGAAAGGGCGGCGCTTTTTGCGCTTAGAAAAGGGGGAACACTTATGATCATCCATTGTATGAAAGAATCGGTTTGGAATGAGCGGAAAGGGAAAGCTTTTTGGGGACAGCGAGATTTAGATCGCTGCGGCTTTATTCATTGCTCGGACGTGAAGTATTTCTGGCGGGTTGCTCCGCATTTCAAAACGGTGACCGAGCCGCTTGTGCTGGTTTGTATGGATGAAACAAAGCTGACGGCACCGGTTCGCTATGAGGATTTCGACGGTTGCGGAAGAACTTACCCGCATATCTACGGGCCTGTGAACCAAAGCGCCGTTGTGCAGGTGCTCCCTTTTTTGAAAGATGCCGACGGGAATTACCGCAAAAACCCCGAATTGGCTCACATAAAAGAAGAATAAGCCGTACTTTGCGGCGCAAAAAAACCTCCTGCCCAGAAAGTTCCGGACAGGAGGTTTTTTGTGCTTTTTCGATGAAAAAGCTTTAAGCGATTTCATCGTCAGCGGCAAATTGACTGTTGTAGAGCTCTGCGTAAAAGCCGCCTTTTTGGAGCAGAGTTTGATGCGTGCCGGTTTCCACGATATCGCCGTCTTTCATCACAAGAATCATGTCGGCATTGCGGATGGTGGAAAGGCGGTGCGCAATGATAAAGCTGGTGCGGCCTTCGGTTAAGTGATCCATCGCTTTTTGAATCGAAACTTCCGTGCGCGTATCAACCGAGGAGGTCGCCTCGTCGAGAATCAAAATCTTGGGATCGGAAATAATGGTACGCGCAATGGTGAGCAGTTGTTTTTGACCTTGGCTGATATTGGACGCCTCTTCATTGAGCACGGTGTCGTAGCCTTCCGGCAAGGTGCGCACAAAGTGGTCTACTTGAGCCGCCTTTGCCGCGGCGAGTACATCTTCGTCGCTGGCGTCCAACCGTCCGTAGCGGATATTTTCGCGAATGGTGCCGTTATAAAGCCAAGTGTCCTGCAGAACCATGCCGAACAAGCCGCGCAGCTCGTTGCGCGGGAATTCGCGCACGTCGTGGCCGCTTAACTCGATGGAACCGTCCGACACATCATAAAAACGCATGAGCAGTTTTACGATGGTGGTTTTGCCAGCGCCCGTCGGGCCGACAATCGCCACTTTTTGGCCGGGACGAACCAGCGTGGAAAAATCGTGGATAATCGTTTTTTCCGGTACATAGCCAAAGCGGACATGATCAAAATTCACTTCGCCGGTGATGGACTGTGCGGGGATAGAAGCCGATGAATCCGCGCTTTCCTCCTCTTCCTCCAAGAAGGCAAACACGCGTTCTGCCGCTGCGGCAGTTTGCTGAAGCACGTTGGAAATATTGGCAATCTGGTTAATCGGCTGTGTGAACTGGCGCACATACTGGATAAAAGCTTGAATGTCGCCGACGGTAATCGTTCCGTTCAAAGACAAAAAGCCGCCGAGTACACAAATGCCGACATAGCCGAGGTTTCCCGCAAAGTTCATCAGCGGCATCATCATGCCGGACAAAAACTGGCTTTTCCAAGCGGCATGATACAAACGGTCGTTCAATGCCTCAAACTGTGCAATGCTTTCCTCCTCGCCGTTAAAGGCGGATACAACGGTGTGCGCACCGTACATCTCTTCCACATGTCCGTTGACATGGCCGAGATATTCCTGCTGACGCTGGAAAAACGGCTGGCTGCGCTTGACGACATTCATGACGATAACGACGCTGACGGGAAGAATGCAAAGTGCGATTAAGGTCAAGGCAGGGCTGATGGTAATCATCATAATGAGCACGCCGATCATGGTCGTCACGTTGCTGACAATTTGAGAAAGGCTCTGGTTCAGCGTTTGGGTGACGGTATCAACATCGTTTGTGATGCGGCTGAGCACTTCACCGTGCGGCACACGGTCAAAGTAGGAAAGCGGCATTTTGTCAATTTTATTGGAAATATCACGCCGCATGGAATAGCTGAGCTTTGTGGCAATGCCGGACATTACCCACCCTTGCAGATACATCAAAAGGGCGCTGATGCCATACAAGGTCGCTAAGAATAAGAGAATCTGTGCAATCGCCGCAAAATCAATCGAGCCTGTTCCCGTGAGCGTGGCAATCAAGCCTTCAAATAATTTTGTGGTTGCATTTCCCAAAATTTTCGGCCCGAAAATGGAGAATACGGTGGAAGCCGCCGCGCAGATCAGTACAAAAATAACGGCAGGCAAAAAGCGGGACAAATATGCAAGCAGCTTGCGCATGGTGCCTTTGAAATCTTTTGCCTTTTCGCCGGGCATCATTGCGCCCGGGCCATGCATTGGCCGCCCAGTAGGTTTGTGTGCCATTATGCCAATTCCTCCTTTGAAAGCTGACTTTGCGCAATCTCGCGATAAGTGTCACAGGTGTCCAGCAGCTGCTCGTGCGTGCCAATGCCAACCACGCGTCCCTCGTCCAAAACGACAATTTGGTTCGCGTGCATAATGGTGGAAACACGCTGTGCGACAATCAGCACGGTAGCTTTGTCGGTGTACTGTCCCAGAGCTTTGCGCAGGCGGGCATCCGTTTTAAAGTCAAGCGCAGAGAATGTGTCGTCAAAAATATAAATCGGCGCTTTTTTAACAAGAGCGCGCGCAATGGAAAGACGCTGGCGCTGGCCGCCCGAAACGTTCGTGCCGCCCTGACTGATCGCGGTTTCATAGCCGTCTTCCAAGCGGGTAATAAATTCGCTGGCCTGTGCCACATCCGCAGCACGGTGCAGAGTTTCTTCATCCGCATTTTTATCGCCGTAACGAAGGTTAGAATTGATGTCGCCGGAGAACAGCATTCCCTTTTGCGGCACATAGCCGATCAGGTCACGCAGTTCGTGCAGGCTTAAATTGCGCACATCGACGCCGTCAATGCTGACAGACCCTTCGCTGACGTCGTAAAAACGGGGGATCAGGTTGACCAGCGTCGATTTGCCGGAACCCGTCGAACCGATAAAAGCGGTTGTTTCGCCGGGGCGCGCCGTAAAGCTGATGTGGCTGAGCACTTCGGCATCTGCGCCGTCATAGCGGAAGCTGACGTTGTCGAAACGCACCACGCCTTTTGCTTCCTTGACGTGCTGGGGCTGCTCGGGGTTTTTGACTCGGTTTTCCGTGGACAGCACTTCATAAATGCGTTCCGCCGAAACAGAGGCGCGCGGCACCATAATGAACATCATGCTGATAAACAAGAAGCTCATAATCACATGCATGGCGTATTGAATAAAGGCCATCATGTCGCCCACCTGCAAATTGCTTTCGGCAATCTGCTTGCCGCCGAACCAGACAATCAGCAGGCTGACGCCGTTCATGACAAGCGTCATCACGGGCATCATCACGGCCATGGCGCGGTTGACAAACAGAGTATTCGAGGTTAAGTCGCGATTGGCGCTTTCAAAGCGATCCTGCATAAATTTTTGATTGGAAAACGCGCGCACAACCATCATGCCGGAGAGCTCCTCGCGGGAAACGAGGTTCAAACGGTCGACAAACTGCTGCATCTTTTTAAAGCGCGGCAGTGCAACGGCGAAGAGAGTTAAAATCACCAAAAGCATGATGGTGAGCGCTAAAAGCAGCACCCATGCGAGTTCCGGGCATTTGGAAAGACCCATCACAAGGCCGCCGATGCCCATAATCGGGGCAAAGCACATCAAACGGAAGCCCATCGAAAGGAAGGTTTGAATCTGCTGTACGTCGTTCGTGGAGCGCGTAATCAAGCTGGCGGTAGAAAAGCGATCCATTTCCGACTGATTAAAGCGTGTGACACGAGAGAACACGTCGCGGCGAAGGTCGCGGCCAACGCCCGCGCCAAGACGTGCCATGCAAAAGCCGGCGCTGATGGCGCAAGTGGTTAAAAGCAGCGTCAAACCCAGCATTTTTAGGCCGACAGTTAAGATATAGCCGGTCTGAATGGAGTCTGTGTCAGCGCCGAGGTCCTGATAAAAGCTTTTGACAAACACCGCGGCCGTTTGCTCCGTCATCATTTCGGGGGTGGCCGCAGCGGTGTCAATCGCGTCTTGAATGGTGTTATCAGACCGCATGGCCAGCATGCCCATCATTTGAGCGGCCTTGGAAAAATCAATCGAGGCAGTCGCGCCGTCCTGCTCAGAGGCGTTTTCTGCTCCGCTTTGTTCCGAAAGCGACTGAATCACTTGAATAAAGGCATAAGAAGCGCGGGAAAAAGCGCCCTCTGCGGCGCTCACGTCCACGTCGTCACGCAAAACATATGTGTTTTCATCCGCATTCGGATATTGTTTCATCAAATCGGCGCGGTCTGCACACATCGAGAGCGGCTCATAGCTTTCCTCAACGGCAGTGCGGTCTTTCTCCGACATCATCATCTGCATCAGCTGCATAGCATCACCGCTGATGGCCTGCGGCGCGGCGGACGTAATGCCGCCTTGCTGAATGCCCACATTTACAATATCACTCATCATGTTCGGAAGCGTCAGCTCTAAGGTCGCCTGGCCGAACAAGAGAACAATGCCTGCAACAAGTAAAATTAAATAAGGTTTTAAATAGTGTTTTAATTTCAGCATGGTTCATTTCTCCTGTGTTTCATCGCTTGTCATATTTTCCAGCGCACACGTTAAATCCTCCAGCAGAAAAAGCAGAGTATCCAGTTTCTCCCGCCCCATGGTTTCAAGCGCGGCATCCAGCTTTTGCTTCACGCAGGCACACGCTTCTTCCAAAAGCTGAGTTCCTACCGGCGTGAGCTGAACGGCGGATACGCGGCGGTCGTGCGGGTTTGCCACACGTTCTACATAGCCCAGTTTTTCCAGCGCCGTAATGCGCTGGCTGATGCCGGGCAGGCTCTGCTCTTGCAGATTGGCCAATACGGAAAGCGGCATAGGCTGGTTAAACGCTTTTCCCTCGTGCGGCGGTTTTCCTCCATGCGCAATTGTCATCAGCGTGGCAAATTGTGCTTTGCTGATTTCTTTTGAGGGCGCGATGGAGCGCCACGCGCGGCGCACACGGTTCACAGCGGTAAACAGCCGAAAGGTATCGCTTTCCTGGTTGATACAGCTCATGAAATTCTCCCTTCTAATGCTTAACTAATCTAATAGTTAACTATATTAACTGTTAACAAGTATAATCAAATAGAAGGGGGATGTCAAGTGAAATTTTAGTGTGCGGCGGCACTTGACCAAGCTTTGCAAAATCTGATATACTAAATTTGTGCCATGGGAGCACACGAACAGTGGTGATAACATTCCGACAGAGCTTTTTGCGCTTGTGCCGAAGGGAACAGCGGACAAAGCAAAAAGTGTCTGACCAAGAAAAAAGCAAGTCGTTTGAGTGTCAAAGCGGGTAGGAGCGCTGCGACAGAAAAGAATTGCTTTTTAACAGAAGGTTCAAACAACGGAGGATTCCATGAATCAAACCACTGTATTGCAGGTGGTCCGCCTGCGCCGTATGTTTCAAAACGGCAAAACGCCTTTTACGGCGGTGGACGATCTTTCTTTTTCTTTGGAAAAGGGCAGCATTGCCGCCCTGCTGGGGCCGAACGGCGCCGGAAAAACTACAACGGTTCAGATGATTGCCGGCTATCTGGCGCCCACCTCCGGGCAGGTGCTGGTGTGTGGGGAAGACTGCACGCGCTCACGCGAAAAAACGCGCCGCAAAATCGGTGTGGTGTTCGGCGGAGAACTCGGCTTTTACGGCCGCGCAACTGCGTGGGAAAACTTGATGTTTTTCGCCGCTTTGGCCGGTTTGGGCAAACAGCGCCGCGCAGAGGTGACGCGTGTTTTAAAAGCAGTTTCGCTTTGGGATTCGGCGCATCAGCGCGTCGGTACCTTTTCGCGCGGAATGCGTCAGCGTCTGCACATTGCCCGCGCTTTGCTGGGTAATCCGGAACTTCTTTTGCTGGACGAGCCGACCAACGGCATTGACGTGGAGCTGGCACATGAGCTGCGCGCGCTCATTCGTCGTTTGGCGGAGGATGGCGCGGCGATCCTTTTGACGAGCCATACCATGAGCGAAGTGGAACATCTTGCTGACCGTATTTTGCTGATTGGGGCGGGAAAACTTGTGCATGACGGCAATCTGGAAAGCGTCCGAGCGCTTTCCAAGGTAACGCATATTGACCGCCCTGCTACTTTGGAAGAGTCGTATCTGGCACTCTCTCCGATGCTGAGGAGGGAATGAGCATGTGCCGATTTTTTACACTGAGCGCCTTTCATTTCAAGCTCTTTGCACGCAACGGATATTTTGTCAGCACGATGCTCACGAGTACGCTGGGCATGCTTTTGCTGCAATATGTCATTGCCTATGCGGCACAGGGGCTTGCCGACCCGTTTTTATGGGTGCGTGCCGGTATTTTCGGGCTTTGGAGCTGTGCAGTGACGGCGGCGGGCGCCATCGGGTTTCAGCGCTTTCAGGGGACACTGCCGTATCTGCTGAATAACGTTACTTCCGACTTGGTTTCTTTGGCGGCGCTGTTAGCGCCGTGCTCGGCATTCGGGCTGCTGGCATTTCCGTTTTCGTTTGCGGTTTCGGCTCTATTGGGCATGAACGCCAGCATTAACTTGTCACAGGTGATTGCCGTTTGTTTGCTTTGGCTCGGCGCGCTGGTGTTAGATTTTGCGATTGCCGCTTTTTTTGTGCTCACGCCAAATGCGCTCGTCTATGAAGAGTTGATTTTCATTCCTGTGATGCTTTTAGGCGGTTTGCTCGAAGCGCCGGGATACTTGCAAACGGTGATTGAGCTGTTCCGATGGGTGCTTCCGATTTCCGCGCCCATTCGCATTTTGCTCAGCGGCCGAATTACGCCGTTTCTCGTCGTACAATTTCTATTCAGCATGACGCTGTGTTTTGCCTTTGCCTTGCTGATTGCACGCAGTTTATTGAAAAAAGCGCGTGTTGACGGAACCATGGGGGTGATTTCGTGAAAGCGACAATGGCCTCTGTTTTGTACTTGGACAATCGCCGAACGATGGCGGTGCATTTTCTTTTGCTTCCTTTGGCGAATTTGCTTTTGCTCTCGGCGCTCGGCAGTCAGCTGACTCAGCGCTCTTCTTGGAGCATTGCGGCCGCTTCTGTTTTAGCGTCCGGCTGCTTGATGCTCATCAGCAGTATGACAGCGTCCTTTACCTGCGACCGAAACTATGGCATCGACCGGGAAATGCTTTCCATGGGAAAGTTTTCTTTTTATTATTGGGGGTGCAAAGTGATCGTTTGCAGCGGTGCGGCCCTCTTGTTAATCGCGGTAAACCTCGCTTTACTGGCGGTGGCCGGATGTCCGCTGACGCTCATTTGGCAGGCGGTTGTGTCTGTACCGCAGATATTATTTTCTGGTATCAGCGTCGGTTTTTTCTGCATGATGGGAGCGTGGGGGAGTGCCGACCCTTACCGCCTGTCTAACTTTTTCACTTCATTTGGAAATGTACTGTCGGGTAGTGTCGTGATGCTCAGCGCGTATCCGCCGCTTTTCAAGCCCTTTGCGGCCGTCTTTCCGCTGGCGCATACCCTGTCTGCCTTGCACGGAGCACAGGCTCAGCCCGTTTGGGATGCATGGTGTGCCGGTGCTTGGCTGCTGGTTGGTGCGGTTTTGTATTTCATTCAGGCTCGGCGCATTTCCTCTCAAAGCAAGTTTTCTACTTTATAAAGGAATAAAAAGTCCGCCCTGCCGTGCTGAAATTCAGCGGCAGGGCGGGCTTTTTTAGTTTATTCTTCATTTCTTTCCGGCGCATCGCTTTCAGCAAGAGGAAGCTTGTCCAGCATTTCCCGGTACATTTTACTGCGGCGCATCAAAAGGAAGATTCCCGCCATGATGAGGCACGAAGCAACGGTGTCACTCAAAAAATGGCGGCCGATGACAATGCGGCTCGCGGCCATGGCAGCAATATAGACGGAACACAGGACTAAAATGAATTTTCGGTATTTTCTGTACTGAGGGAAGGCATCGCAGATAAACACAAGGAAAATCAACCCGCAAGCAGCAGCGGTGTGGCCGGAGGGGAAGGAGGTTCCTCCCGCGCCGAAGGGCTGATACCAAGGGGTAAACCCGGAAAAATCCATCTGCTGTGCCATTTCGTCAAAACGAGCACGGTTCCAAATCAGCTTCAATGCATGAATGACGATGTTGCCAATCAGCATATAAACCGTTCCCCAGAAAAAGCCGAAGCGCTCGCGCTTGCGCCACGCCGCGCTGCATCGTGACTCAGCTGCCAAAAGAAACACATAACCGAATAAGAGAATGGTCCACACGATGCATACAGGCAAAAATGCCATCGCAACGCCGCGCGTTTCTAAATGATGGTAGGAAGAATACGCCATCAAAGCGGTGGCAGCCGTAAATGCAGCAGTGCACAGGGTGCGGATTGACCCTTTGACCTCCGCGTCGTTTGCCAGCCCTAAAAGCCATAATAAAGCGGGGAAATAAAACGGATAAAAACCCATCGCCTCAAAATAAACCGCCCAAGTTTGATTGGGAGAATATAAAGCCTGACTCAGCGGCAAGTCAACCCAGGCGGCGGCCGCCAGTACAGCGATCAGCACAAATAAAACCGCGGCGGTAAACGAAGAAGAAAACGAGCGTTTCATAAAAAACCTCCTCCTTGACAAAAAAAGGGACGCAAACAGCGTCCCTTCGAGTAAATTGTTCCTGTTGTTTCAGGGCTTTGTGAAAATCGAGCAACCGTTCCTGCTGTTTTCGCAAGCGCTTTAATCGCGGCTGGTACCCACCAAACGCAGAATATACAAAAACAGATTGATGAAGTCCAAATACAACTCCAAAGCGCTGATAATAGACATTTTTCTGCCCATTTCAGATTCCGGATCCATCGAATAGTAAAACGCTTTGATTTTTTGCGTGTCATAAGCGGTGAACCCCATGAACACAACAAGGCCAATGAAGCAGGCGATTCGGTCAAAGCCGGACATCGGTAAGAACAGCGAAATCAGCCAGTAAAGCGCCAAGAAAATAAGCCCAATCAGCAAAAAGGTACGCAGATTGGTCAAGTCGCGTTTGGTAAAATAACCATAAGCGGCAAGAGCGCCAAAGTAAACAGCCGTCAGACCAAAGACAAAAATCAGCGTGCCCAAATCATAAGTGAGCAAAATCGCCGAAAAAGTGACGGCATTGAGGGCAGAGTACAGGAAAAAGAGCCCGCGGGCCGCACCGATGCTCATTTTATGCACTTTTGCCGAAAGTACAATGACAACAACCACTTCGAGAATTAAAAGCAAGAAGGGGAGAGCAGGCACAGAGAACAGTGCATATGCAATCGGAGTGATGCTCATCATAAAAGCTAAGCCAAAGGTCGTTAAAAGACCTAACGCCATCCACCCGAATGTTTTGGCGGTATAAACGCTGAGCGGTTCCCGTTCAAACGATTGGGGAGAAGAATAGCCCGGCTCAGAAAACATAGACGGATCATACATCGTTATCACCTCGTTTTTGCTGCGTAATCAAAGTCAATCTTTTGATATACACAGTATATCATGTTTTTTGCTCTTTCTCAAGAAAAATATTGCACAAATCAGTAAGAATATCACTGGGCAGCATTCCCTGCATCGAAAGGCGCACTGCACAGCGATCTGCCGATAATCCATGCAGAAATACGCCGGACGCAGCGGCATGCTCCGCGCTCATGCCCTGTGCCGCTAAACCGGCAATCATGCCGGCAAGAATATCGCCGCTTCCGCCGCGTGCAAGCCCGGCGTTTCCCGTGTGGTTTTCATAAAGAGTTCCGTCCGGGCAGGCAATCAGTGTTTCGTG